>ERZ1292625.467-Hain-H41-01um-R1-467-length-62094-cov-18_pt1 | contig 62094 bp, 80 predicted proteins | sample MGYA00564400_ERZ1292625 | MGnify/ENA primary metagenome ERZ1292625 (study PRJEB36523, sample SAMEA6512639) | groundwater metagenome | collected 2019-01-08 | study: AquaDiva: Metagenomics assemblies of 32 groundwater samples | reverse complement strand
TTTTCTGCATGCATTTGATTATATAGTAAATATCCACCATAACCAAGAAATCCTACTCCCAAAGTAATTAATATAATTGCCAAAATTGGTGATTTTTTGGTAGTTGTTGCACCTGCGACGATACCTGTTGGTGAGGGCGAAGATGCTACTATTTGGATAGATTCTTCTATTGGTTCATCAGTTGGAGTAGGAGTTGGTGATACTGTGGGCTTAGGACTTGAAGACTTTGTTGGTGTTGGTTTAACTGTTGGACTTACTGTTGGCACCTGCGTTGGTTGAGTAGTTGGTGGGTTTGTTGGAATTTGGGTTGGAGATGGAGTTGGATCTGGCTCATTAATATTTATATCTAAAATATTATTTGACCATTGAACATCTGAAAGGTTTCCCCCTGACTTTATGTAATAAAAACCTATCCTAAATTTATAACCTCCTTCACCTTTGTATCCAGAATCAGAAAAGTCACTTTTAGTTTTGATTAAATTATTCCACTCATCTGTTTTCACAAACAATTGTTCTAGGTTTGTTTGACTATTTTTAATCCAAGAATCACCTTTTTGAGTATAACCAAAGTAATTAGGTGACGGAACATCCTGATAAAATGCACCTTTAAAATAAATTGTTTCACCAGCAACAAAATCTACAGGAATAATCGTAACCATCATTTCTTCGTCTCCAAACAATGATGATTTATCTGAAGTTATTGATATATTTCTCGCCGCTTCGATATTTTGAGGAAAAATAAAAAATATCAAGAGAGTTAATAAAATATATTTTATTTTGCTTGGCATGTAAATAAAAAATTATTGTAAATGCAAATAAAGTGACATTTTACCATTTGGGTAAAATATCCTCACATTATTTCCAAAAGAGGTTGCTCCACGATAAAAATACGCAACACCATCATCAAGTGCTCTCACCAATTTATCTGCACTATCTACCATATCTAAACCATGATGGAAATTACCTGAGTAAACATACGAATATGGTGTATGACCATAGCATTGAGTAATTTTGGGGTTAGCCATTGGCCAAGGCAAAGAACCACTTCCTATTGATTTTGACTGTGCAGTACGTACATCATCACATGATAACGTTTCAAAATATATTGTTCTCGATTGAATTACAGTGGTAGGAGATTCATGTCTCAGAAAATACCAACCGACACTCCCTTTAAACTCGTCATTATATTGTGATTCTGTAAGGTTGTAATATCCAAAGTGAAGATGTGCACCAGTAGAAAAACCAGTACTACCCATAACACCAACGACATCACCTTTCTTGACATCTTTTTTACCTGTAAATTGGGAATTTGTTAAGGCTTCAAGTTCTCTTTTGGCTTGATTCAATAAATCTAAATATCTTTTTTCATCACTTTTTGTTACCGCTAAAAGATTGGCTTTTTGTTGTTTTTGGCTTGCCAAGTTTTTTTGTTGTGCTTCGATCTGGGTCTGTAAATCTTCTTGATCTACTTTTTCCTCTTCATATGTATCTTGTGCCTTTTGGAGTCTTTCAAGTAAATTTCTATCACCTTCTTGAATTTTTTTAAGATATGAAAGAGTATTATAAGCTTCACTTAAATTATCCGCTGAGACAAGTAAAAGAAATGGGTCACTAACTTTTGCCATTTTATAAGTTTCAACAGCTCTCCCGTTAAATGCTTCTGTTAAAGATCCCAATGATCCTTGAATCTGATCAATTCTTCCGGAAAGTAAACTTATTTGTTCTTCAGTTTTTTGAATTTTTAAACTAGTAAGTTTTATTTGTGCATCAAATTGAGCAACTTGACTTGAAAGAGTTTTTGATTGATTTCCTAATTTTTCTTTTACAGTAGTAAGACAATTTATTTTATCATTTAGGCCTAAACCTTCGCATTCTTCCGCCTTAATTTGTACAGTGAAGATTAACAAAAGTGAGGCAACAATTGATATTAGTAAAACCTTCATAGTTCATCTTGCTTTTTTAAGAGATCTGGCCACAGCGATAAGACTTCCTGTAAGTGCAATTGTAAATCCTACAACAATTTCTACTCCTAAAATAATTGCAAAAAGTATAAAGAATTGTAGTGGTTCTTTTGGAATGACAGGAATTTGACCAAAATATGAAAGTAATGAAGGTGACACATATAACCAAGAAATAAATGATAAAGTCCAACCTATCATTACTCCAATTAAAGCATAAATAACACCTTCTATAATAATTGGGCTTCTTACAAAAGCTGGAGTTGCACCTATCAAACTTAATATTTCTATTTCACCTTTTCTGGACGTCATCCTCATACTAATAATTGTTAATAGAACTAAAAATGAAGTTACTGCAAGTACTCCAACAAAAACTATTCCACCAAATCTTACATATCTTGATATGGTTTTAAGTCTTCCCACGACATCTCCCAACGATTTTTCTCCTCCTATATTTGCTGTAAAACCGACCTGCTCAACAATTGCTTCATTTTTGATTTCATTTATCACTTCCTCAGCTAATTTTAAATCAGTTACCGAAAACTCAAGTGAGGCTGGAAATATTGACGGACTAACTAGTTCTGCAAGAAGTGGATTATCTTCTGTAGCCTTCTTGTAAATCTCTAAAGCTTCTTCTTTTGCCACATACTTAACATCTTTAATTCTAATATCTTGACTTAATTTGTTTTGAAGTGCTGATATAGCTTCAACTGTTGTGTCATTTTTTAAGAACGAAATAATCTGAGGTCTAGTTTCAAAATATGAAAGAGATTTATTTGATGCATAGACCAATATCGCAACTGTTGTTGCCACAAAAAAAGTCAAGGAAAGAACAAATATTGCGGATATCGCCTGAAACGGCGACCTCTTAATTGCATCAATTGCAGTTTTAGAATGTATGCTCATTTATTAGTAATAATACCATCATCTATATTAATAATTCTATGCTTTGCGTGTTTAATTATACCCTCATGATGCGTTGCCATTATAATAGTCTTTCCCTCTTTGTTTATTTTCTCAAGAAGTTCCATTATTCCTTCTGCTGTTTTCCAATCTAAGTTACCTGTAGGTTCGTCAGCCAAGATCAATTTTGGATTAATTACCAAAGCTCTGGCAAGCGATACTCTTTGAAGTTCACCACCAGAAAGCTGTGATGGAAATAGATTTGACCTACTTGATAAACCGACTAATTTTAAAACATGACTCACTCTTTTACTCCATTCTTCTTGAGATACATCTGAAACAGCCAAGGCTACCTCAACGTTTTCAAATACAGTCCTTTCAGATAACACTTTAAAATCTTGAAAGACTATTCCCATTTGTTGTCTTAAAAGGGGTACTTCTTTGTCCGCCAGTTTAGTTACATCAGTATTATCAAAAAGAACCTGCCCACTATCAGGTAACATTTCCCTAAGAATCATTTTTAGAATTGTAGTTTTACCAGCTCCAGAGGGACCTGTTAGAAAAACAAACTCACCGTCTTCGACGCCAAAAGAAACGTCATTTAATGCGTTTATTGAACCGAAGTTTTTTGTGACATTCTTGAATGAAATCATTCCCCCTCCATTACTTTGATCTTACCAACATCAATTAACCAGCCTGCCTTCTTACCTGACATTGTATCTCCCCAAATTTGAACTTTTTTACCTACAAATGGTGCAAGGTCAACTGAACTTGAAGTCAAATATGCATACTGTGAAGGTCCAGAACCTCGAACTAGATGGTAATTACCTTCTCCGCCTATTCCACCCTCTTCTAGAACCCCATCAGTAGTTGTAGAAAATTTAGATTCATCTTTGGCTCCTGCTTCTTTATTGGAAGCAACCACTGATTTTCCAGACGAATTTCCAGTAGAAGTTCCAGTACTTTTACCAACACCAGAAAATAAATAACCTGCATATACACCAGCAAGAACAACTACAACTGAAATTAAACCTAATACAACATTTTTCTTTACAGGTGATTTACGAACTACATTATTTTGTGTAGGATTCAAAGTATCTTGCATATTGTGATCATTGCTTCTCATAAATTAATAATATCATACTTTTAATTTTAATTCTGCTTCGATAAATTCGTCGAGTTCGCCGTCTAAAATTCTGTCAGGATTTCCTGATTCTACTTCAGTCCTTAAGTCCTTAACCATTTTGTAAGGGTGCAAGACGTACGAACGGATCTGATTACCCCAACTTGCAGGTTTATATTCTCCTTTGATATCTTTCATATGATTTTTTTCCATTTCTTGCTGCCGAATCCATAATTTAGCACGAAGAAGTCCAAGTGCAATTTTTCTGTTTTGCTCTTGGAATCTTTCAGTCCTTGCAGTAATTACTATACCTGTTGGTAAATGGGTAAGCCTTACAGCAGTTGATACTTTATTTACATTCTGACCTCCATGCCCACCTGCTCTTGTAAATTGCCAGTCAAGTTCCTCATCTTTTATCTGAATATCAGGTAAATCTGAAGCTTCTAAATCAGGGAGTACTTCAACTAACGCAAACGAAGTCTGTCTTAAATCATTTGCATTAAATGGAGATTGTCTTACAAGTCTATGTGTTCCTGCTTCGCCTTTTAAGTAGCCATATGCGTATCTACCTTTGATTTCAAATGTGACACTTTTAAGACCAGCTTCTTCTCCAGAAGTTGAATCAATCGTTTCTGTACTTAAGCTTTTTCGTTCACAGTATCTTATATACATTCTAAAAAGCATTGCAGTCCAATCCATTGCTTCCGTACCACCTTGTCCTGCATGGATTGTAATAATAGTATTTTTATTATCATATGGACCAGAAAGATATGACTTAAGTTCAAGTTTGGCAATAATCCTAGCTAGTTTTGCTAGTTCTTCCTCATCTTGTACTTCATTAAGAATTTCTAGCGTGTCCGACACATCTTTAATTTCATCAAGTTCTGCTTTTAAACTGGATAGATTTTGAAGAACTGCTTTAGCATTATTTTGATCATCCCAAAGTTTTGGATCCACAGAAAGTACTTCAAGCTCTTTAAGTTCGATTTCTTTTTTAGAAATGTCCAAAACTTCCTTAAGCTTTGACATCTTCTCGTTCAAATCTTCAATTTTTAAATCTGGATTATTCATATCTGAAGTATATCAACTTATATATAAATTGGATATCTTATATAATTTTTCTTTCTTTTGGAGATTCGGCTATTTTATAATACAAAATTCGGCGTAACGCATCACGAACCAACTCACTCATCGAACTATAACCATTTTCTTTAGCAAATATTTTTGCATCTTCATACAATTTTTTAGGAATCGAGATGTTAACCGTTGTATTACTCATACAACTATTGTATTAATAATACACACAGGATGTCAAGGCTCACAAATTATTGTCTTTACTTTTTTAATTTCTGCAGGATTTAAACTTTGTAGAATTTTAATTGCATCAGTACTTGTTGGATTATTAGTTTCCATCCCTAAAACATTTGTTAATTTTTCTTTACCTAAATCAAGTGCCGTACTTATTGGTTTTGGTGCATTTTTCCATCCTAAGAGGGAAGTTATGGCAGTATGTCCATTGACTAATAAAAATCCCTCTAAAATTAATGTTAATAAAATACCGAAAAATAATCCTATTATTCCACCTTTCATAGACCATTTGACAAAATGATGCCTAAATTGTGCCATACTCATTACAAGTAAAAAGAGTAAAACAACAACTGCACCTGCTTGAATATAAGTTGGAGCTACAGAAAAATTACTTATAAAATCAAGAATCTTTTGCCACAAAACCTGAATATATTGCATTAACTAATTATATACTAGTTTAAGAAAAGTTAAGTTGCTGTTGGTACTGGACTAGGAGATTTTGTTGGCGTAGCAGAACCTGATGGTCTAGGAGTTCCTGAACTTGCTGGTTTGGTTGTCTGTGTTCCTCTTAAACCTGTAATTATTACAACGTCAGACTTCTGTGTTGTAGAAGTTTTTACATTTACAGTTTTATAAAAACCTTCTAACATCTTTTTTAATTCATCTTGAGCTGATTGAGATAATGTCTTTAAAAATGTAACTGTTGTTTCTGTATTATCAGTAGAACTTGCATTTCCAACTGTAATATCTGAATAACCAAGTGCTTTTAACTTGTCTTGCAATAATTTTGCCTCACCGGTTATTCCGGTACCATTTTGGATTTCAATTGAAACTTCATCTCTTTTTATAGGTGCAGGTGTGCTTGTAGCTGATGGTGTAGACGTTTCTTTATTTTCAATTGGTACAACTCCGAATGAAGGTGTTGGTGTTGGAGTTGCATCGTTTGCAGATTTGGTAAAGAAAAATATCCCTGCTCCACCTAAAATCAAAAGTGCTATAAAAATAATTACCCATTTTGAACCATTATTTTTTGCTTTTGATTGCTGTGTATAAGTAGAGGCTTGAGGTGGCCCTTGTTGCGCTACTTCACTTTGTGTTATTTGGTCTTCCATATCTGTCGGCGCAGTATACCTAAACTTATAGGTGTTTGTCAACCCCACCTAATTTTTTCATTAGGGTTTGGTAAAAACGAAGGTTGTGGATGGTTATTAGACGGCCTGCAATTGAATCTCCAGTTTTAAACAAATGTGCAAGATAGCTTCTAGTATATCTTTTACAAGTTAGGCAATCACACCTATTACTTAGTTTATTATCATCTTGCATCATTTTACCTTTAGTTAAATCGACGAACTCATACCCAAAATTCTCATCCTTAAAAACATATGCTCTTCCATGTCTTGCATCCCTCGTTGGAAGTACACAGTCAAAAATATTATAACCAAGTTTATGTAAAGCTACTATGTCTTCTGGCATTCCAACACCTAATCCATATAACAAATAATTTTTAGGAGTATTATCTGCGATAGTTTTTGCAGATTCTAGATCAAATATCCCCTCTTTTGTCATTGTCCAACCTCCATATCCAAAACCATCAAATCCAATTTTGACTAGTTCCTCTGCACAGTATTTTCGTAGGTCCTGATAATACCCACCTTGAACAACACCGAGTATGAGTGGGCGACTATTTGATTTTAGTTTTTTGTTTTTGGTAATACGATCAAACTCATCTTTACTTCTTTTTGCCCAGAGTATTGTTCTATCCACTGATATTTTAGCCTCTTCATATGTAGCTTTTGGGTCTGTAAAGTCGTCCAAAACAACTACCATATCACTTCCCAATTCCATCTGAAATTCAATTGACGATTCCGGTGTTAATTTAACAACTTTTTCTCCAACTGGTTTGAACGTTGCACCTTTATCATTTACAAATCCTTCAGTTGGATTCATTTTGATAAGGCTTCCAACTTGAAATCCACCAGAGTCAGAAATTACAAAGCCTCGGAAATTCATGAATTTTTTAATTCCCCCACGAACTTTTATATATTCAATCCCCAAGTCCTTATATAGATGATAAGTATTAACCAAAATTCCGTTTGTTTTTGTATTTTCAATATCTGTAGTATCCAAAGATTTTATTAACCCACGAGTAGCATCTGGAAAAAATACTGGAAGAGGAGGTAACTTCATTTCTTTCCTAGAGTTATGACTAAATCGTATTTACTAGTCACAACAAGTGGTTTAGATGCTTCAACTGCACTATATTTTGTAGAAAGATCTTTAATAACGGTAGCTAATGCATCCTTACTTGTTGTTTTTATTGAAATTTCAGTCTGTGCATAATCAGAAGAACTGGCATTCCCTGTATCTACATTTTTATAACCCAATCCTTCAAGTAAAGTTTTTGCTTTACCAGCTTCACCTGAGATTCCACTTCCATTTAAAACTTGTACTTTTAAGTCTTCTCTTTTAATTGTTGATGAGGGCGAAGCAACAGGTGTAGAAGTAACCATAGGTTCAACTGATGGAACTGGTGACGGAGTTTGGTCTGCAACCTGGAGACGAGACAAGCCAGAAAAATAAGTAATTAGACCTCCTACCAAGGCACCAATCAAAAGGGCTGTTGGAATAATTATCCAAAGATAGTTAGACTTTTCAACTTCTTCTTCAATTACTTCAACTGGAGCAACTACTTGTTCCGTTTTTGGGTTTTCATTAACTTCTTCAACTGGAGATTTTTCTTCAACATCCAGAATTTCTTCAACAACGACCATCTTCTTTTTAGGTTCCTCTTTCAAGTCTTTTGGCATGTATCAATGATACCACAAAGAGTTATTTAACTCCAAGTAATTCAACTTCAAAAATAAGTGTAGCTTTTGGAGGGATTGGACCACTACCCATATCACCATATCCCATACTAGATGGAATTATTAATTTTCTTTTTCCACCAACCTTCATCCCTGCAAAGCCTTTATCCCAGCCTTGAATAACCTCCCCAATGCCCAAAGTAAATTCAAAAGGAGCTCCTCTATCAACTGAGGAGTCAAATTTTGTTCCATTAGTCAAAGTTCCAGTGTAATGAACTGAAATTAATTTCCCAGATACTGCTTCTACTCCTGTTCCAACTACCAAATCTTCAATCTTTAATTCTGTTACGTCTTCTTGCATTTTTTTTGTATCAACAATCTTATTATCGCTTTTAGGAGAACTTTCTGCAACCACTTCTTTTGGTGTAGAAGTTGCATTTACAACAGTTTCTTTACTTGAATAATTTAACACATAAACAATACCAATAGTTACAATTGTAATTAATGCAATATATCCTACTAAACTCATCCAACTAAATTTTGTCGTATTCATAAAATATATAGTATCATAACTTATTTAATATTCTTAGATCATTTTACTGTTACAATAAGATGTGTCTAACAATAAGCTCTTAAAATATTTAATTTTTATAACAACACTTCTATCTTTCCTTTGGCTTACAATCAGTGTTAAGTTGATTCCTTTTTTTGGACTGGATCTCCAAATTTCAAAGTCAATTCAATCTATAAACTTCTCAGGTTTTGCAAAGTTTATGACATTTATTTCAGGCTTGGGCTGGAGTCTACCAATGTATATATCAATAGGTTTAGTTTCGGTTATTCTTTTTATTTTTAAAAAAAGAGTCGCTTCAATTTTCATCTTATTAATATCATTTATCGATATGGTACTTTTCCTAACTCTTTCAAAAATTATATCCAGACCAAGACCAGATGAATCTCTAATACATGTAGATTTTCATATAAGTGCTGGCGGATTCCCAAGTGGTCACGTACTTTTATATACAATTATTTTGGGATTTTTAATTTATTTAAGTTATATTTCTATAAAGTCAATTTGGATTAAAACAACAATAATAAGCATATTTCTTTTGTTTATTTTTTTAGTTGGAATTGCAAGAATTTATTCTGGTCAGCACTGGCCAAGCGACGTATTGGGAGCATATCTACTTTCAATAATAACGATCGTGCCAATCATTAAACTATATAATTATATCAAGGGTCTAAAGTCGTTCTCTTTTCTAGGTTAGATCCATTAGATTCTGGAAACCCTGTTATTACTTCTAAAGCATTTGGTAATATTTTGTACTCAACAGGAGTTCTTCCAAATACTTGTCCGTCTGCATGAACCGGTTTAGGAATTCGAGTATAAATTTTAACCTTTGATGATTTATATCTAGATATTTTAGGTGAACTTGTTTTACCTGTTTTTAACATTCTCAGAAAATAGTATATTAATTCTCTTTTTGACATCTCAAATACCGAAATTGTTAGCTTGTGATCATTCAGCCTTGCTTTTGGTGCCATTTCTAGGGCAACACCTGTGAATTGTCCATTTGATACAGCTACCATTGTTATTTTTCTTTCAATTTTTTTATCGTCCATAACAATTTTTACTCTGTGTCGATAATATTCAAAAAGTGATTTTAAACTTCTAAAAAAGTCTTTATACTTTCCTTTTTCAGCCATAAGGGCAGAATCCATCATTTCAGCCTCAATTCCTACGCTTGAATTTTCTAAAAAATAAAGTGGGGCATTGGGTTTTAAACCGCTTAACATAGTTATTTGACCGACATCAATCTTTCTTCTTCTGTTAATCCTTAATAGCATTACAGCCTTTTCAATATCGTGTGGAATAGCTAACATTTTGACAGTATTCATAAAACTACCCAGAGGTAGTATTCCCAAAACAATACTTGTTCCAACCAACCCACTCGCAACTTCACTAACGGTTCCGTCACCACCCGCAGCAACAACTACATCGTATTTTTCTTTTGCTGCTTCCTGAGCTAGAGTCATAGCATCCCCAGGACCTTTAGTCTCAAAGATGTCAACAGGAATTTGATATTGTTCAAATAATATTTTAATATCTGTAATCGTAATTGATTTACCTCCAATTATTTTTCTTTTTTTACCCGCGTTTGGGTTATAAATCAACTTTATCGGTCGACTTTGGTTCTGGTTTACCTTCATTTTTCACTCCTTTCCGTTTATCGTAAGTAATTTGCAATTCACGAGATAAAATTAAACTAACTTTTGCACTCAAGAATCCAATAACAAGCCCTGCTAGAACATCGGTTGGATAATGTGCACCTACATATACTCTACTAAACCCAACAAATAATGAAATTAAAATAGCAGGTAAAATTGTCACAGGAATAAAACTAGCTATCAATGTTGCAATAATTGCTGTATCTCTTGTATGACCCGATGGAAATGATGATATTACTCCCCAAATATCACTCATCGCTTTAGGTATATTATTTGGGATCAAGACTAAAAAAGGACGCTGCCTAAAAACAAAATGCCAATCTGTTAATGTAACCAACCATCCAAGCCCTAGAGCAACAATAATAGTAAAAATAAACCATTTAAATAATGATCGTTTGTATATCCAAAGGTAAACAAGTGAAGGTAAAATAATAAAATATAAATAGATTGGACCAGTGCCTCCCCATGGCAAAAAATTGAAATTGAAAGGTACAATTAACATATCAAGTATCTTCGAATGCATATTATTAGCTACAAATTCATACACATAAACATCCATAAAATTTATCAATGGATTTTTTTGTATCAAAAATCCTATTCCCAGAGATCCAATAAAAACCGTTGCTAAAATTAAAATAATTATATTTGTCCAATGTAATTTAAATCGTTTCATTTTTTTTAAATTTGATAACTGTAGAAGATATAATTAAATAGGATCCTAAGGCAATTAAACCTAACGAAAATAGTCCCAACAAGATTGACCCTCCGGTTTGTTCCCAAATCCAATTTAATATTTCGCTTGAATCTTTTGCTTGAATAGAATCACCAACAACACCTGCCTTAAAAAAGAAAATTCCTAAAATTGTATAGATTATTCCTCGAGAGATATAACCAATTTTACCAGTTAATATAATAATTTTTTTCTTATTTTGCGATTTTACTTCAATCAATGCATTCCTAAAATCTTCTTTAAGTCCATAAATCACTTGACCCAAACCACTTACAATAATAATTAATCCAAGAATCATAATTAATATAAATCCACCCGTAAAATTATTAAGAAGATTTGCAATATTTTTTGTACCAGATGAATAAACTGAATCAATACTGAATATCAAATGAAAAGGCAGAACACTCAATGCAAAATATGATACTCCAGATGAAAAATATCCAATTCTTGTCGTGATACCGGCTATATCTTTACCTTTATTCAATGGATCAAAAAAAGATCTTATTATTCCCCAACTACCATATCCAATAAATCCAAAAAAAATAAATATCAAAATGGTTTTGCCAAACGGGAGATTATTAAATCCTGATACAATATCAAAAGTATTTTTAATTTCTCCACTTAAGCCAATTGCTGACTTAACTCCGTATATACCAAGTAAAACATAGACAATTCCCCTAACAATAAATCCAAACCTAACAAAATACTTTGCATATTTTTTAATCACTGACTGAAGTTTAGTCTATATCTTAACTTTTACCTAACTCATAAAAATATTATTGTTACCTAAGTCAAGAAGTTTTATTTACCACTCTTTAATTCTTTTACACATTTTTGAATACAAAAATCCATAGTATTGTCTTTTGCAATACTAGCACACTCTTTTGTACAAGTATTTTCGTAAACTGCGTTATTAAGTCTATCTTCAGATTTCTCTAAAGATTCACTTGGACTAAAAGCTGTAAAAAAACCAATAATAATAGTTGTAAAAATCGCTAGCACAAAGATTACAACTGGGAAGGCCAAAACCCACTTAAGCCACTTTGGCCAGTTCATCCATTTAAACATTAAGATTAACCCAACCGGATAAAGTAAAAACAACAAAACTAATGTTAAAACCAATTTTGTATCGTATGAAAGTTCTTGTTGTTTTGCCATATTTTAATAATATACCAATTATCCCAGTTTTGGAAAGTGGCATTTTTTCCACTTTTTGCCGCTGCCACACCAGCATGGATCATTTCTACCAATTTTATTTGCATTACTAATAGGTTTATTTGATTTTTTACTTTCAGAAAGCCCTGTTCCATCTTTGGTATCTATGTTTTCTCTCATTAAATTTGTAGGGATTTCAGATTGTGGAATGTTTACTCCAATTCTAAATATTCTTCTTGCAATTTCTTCATCAATTCGAGAAAGTAAGCCCTCAAACATTTCATATGCTTCACCCTTAAATTCTACAAGTGGATCTCTTTGACCATAGGCCCTAAGTCCTATTGCATTTCTAAGGTCATCAATTGCATCAATATGGTCTACCCAGTGATGATCTATACTTCCTAAATATGCATACTTTTCAATCTGACGCATCGTATCTACCCCTACTTGAGCTTCTCTATTCTTATGCATATCAGTAAAAACAGCTTCTAAAAATTCCTCAACCGCCTGTGGCACGCTTCTTTTTTGAAGTTCTTTTTTGAACTGCTTTGTCGATTCACTATCGAACGGAACAACTTCTAAAAATCCTGCAACTACTTCATCGTAATCTACATGTTCCACTCCACTTTGTGAAATTTTACCTGCATGAATTCCTAACTTTTCTAAAACCTCATCTTTTAAATTGTTGCTTTCTAATACTTTTCTTCTTGTTGTGTAAATTATTTCTCGTTGTTGATTTGCAACGTCATCAAATTCTACAAGTCTTTTTCTTGTATCAAAATGGAAGCCTTCAACTTTAACTTGTGATTGTTCTATAGCACGGCTTACTAACGCATTTTCAATGGGTTGATCATCAGGAATATTTAATTTATCCATTAGTGACTTTATCTGATCGCCGCCAAAGATCCTCATTAAGTCATCCTCGAGAGATAGATAAAATTTAGAAGATCCAGGATCTCCCTGCCTTCCTGCACGACCTCTTAGCTGGTTATCTATTCTTCTTGATTCATGACGTTCCGTTCCAATAACATGTAAACCTCCGACGTTAGTAACATCTTTATGGGCTCTTTCCCAACTTTCGATCTCCTTTTTGGTTGCGTTATCATCAGGTTTTGCACCACCCAAAATTATGTCAACTCCACGTCCTGCCATATTTGTAGCAACTGTTATTGCTTTAAGTTTTCCAGCATTGGCAATTATTTCAGCTTCCCTTTCGTGATTTTTAGCGTTTAAAACGTTGTGTGGAATTTTTCTTCTTTTTAAAAGCTCTGAAATAATTACATTTTTATCAATTGAAGTAGTACCAATTAATACAGGTTGTCCATTTTTGTATCTTTCCTCAACTTCTTCTGCAATAGCAGAATATTTTCCTGAAAGAGTTTTATAAATAGAATCTCCTTCATCAATTCTAATATTGTCTCTGTGTGTTGGAATTGCTACAACTTCTAATTTATAAATCTTTTTAAATTCTTCAGCTTCTGTTACTGCAGTACCTGTCATACCTGATAGGTGTTCATACATTCTGAAATAATTTTGAAATGAAATAGTTGCTAAAGTTTTACTTTCTTGTTGAATTACTACTCCTTCTTTTGCTTCAACTGCTTGATGAAGTCCATCACTCCATCTTCTGCCTGTCATTAGTCTTCCAGTAAACTCATCAACTATAGTAACTCCTGCATCATTAACTACATAATCCCTGTCTTTAAGATATAAACTTCTTGCCCTCAAAGCATTTTCTATATGATGGATACTTTCAAAGTCTTTTTCATATAAGTTGTCCACTCCAAGTATTTTTTCAACTTTATTAATACCAGTTTCAGTTAAAGATGCACTCTTGGCTTTTTCGTCAATCTTAAAATCAGTTTCGGGTTGCAATTTATCAACAATTTGTGCAAATTGATAATATTTTTGAGTTGGTTCAGTATCTGGTGCAGAAATAATAAGTGGAGTTCTTGCCTCATCAATTAAAATAGAATCAACTTCGTCAACAATTGCAAAGTAATGCTCACGTTGGACCATTTCATCTAAACTTTGGACCATGTTGTCACGAAGATAATCAAATCCAAATTCATTATTTGTTCCATATGTAATGTCACAGGCATATGCTTCTTTTCTGCTACAAGGCTTAAGGTGTGCTAATCGTTCATCGCCATGACTATCATCACTAAATTTAGGATCGTAAACAAAAGATTTATTTTCTTGAACTATTACACCGACAGACAAACCAAGGAGGGCAAAAACAGGAGCATTCCAACCTGCACCAAGACGAGCCAAGAAGTCGTTAACAGTAACTAGATGAACTCCTTTTCCTGTTAATGCTCGTAAGTATAAAGCAGGAACAGCAGATAATGTTTTTCCTTCACCAGTTTTTTGTTCAACTATTTTTCCTTCAAAAAGAGCAGTTGCTGCCATAAGTTGTACGTCATAATGGCGCTGACCTAAAATTCTAAGTGAAGCTTCTCTGGCTAAAGAAAAAGCAGAAGGTAAGACAGTTGACAAATCATGATCATCTTTTATTAGTTTTCTAAGTTTCTCAGTTTCTTTTACAAAATCAGATTCTTTTGACTTTTTGTATTTAGATTCAGCAGAATTGATTAAAGTTACAGTTTTACCTAATTTATCTACTTCTCTTTGATTAAGATCTAGAAATTTGAATAAGTTTTTAAACATATAGTGCAAATGTCATTATACCTAAAAAATTCCACAATTGACATTCACACACACACACTAAAATTCAGCTATGGAAATTGGTGTCGATGTAACAGATGCAATCAAAAGAGTAAAAATAAGCGAAAAGGATTTTACGGAGGCTAAAGGTGAGAAGGTTAAATCTGTTGCCTTCGATGAACATATTGAATCATGCCTTGACGCATTGGCTGTTTTGGCTGATGGAGAATTAAGTGAATATTATCTTCATAGCTTCAGTATATCGAACAATGAAAAAGTAATGACAACAGAAGTTACTGTGGCGGGATTAGGTACAACGGATGAAGAAGATCGTCGATTACTTGTTTCTGTCAAAGATCTGACTTCAAAGACAATATTACCGCCTTCATTATTGTTAATTGAATACACTGACACTGATGATGGTCTTAAAATAAACAGCTGGGATATTAATGCACTCGCCCTTCCAGAAAGTCAAAACAAACAGGAAATATTTGTAAACGCACTCACTCAAACAGTAGTTGGAGCAAGTCAACTTTATGTTGAAAGACTATCTACTACAGATAAACATTAAGTTTGCTTCGGGGTAAAACCAAGCTACTTTTTTGAATATTTTTTCTAATCTGTTTCCAAACCTTACAGTATCTGGTCTTTTATCTCCAAAATACAATCTATTTATTATTACTAATTTACTTTTATTAAGTTTATTTAAAAAATCATCACTTTCAAATTCTTTTGGAAAATTATCACCAGAATACATATCTACGATTACTAAGTCATATTTTTTAAATTTAAATTTGTTAGTATCCTGAGTTTTGATATCTATATTATATTTATCTAAATCTAAATATTTTTTGCCAAGTTCTATCATTATTGGATCAATTTCAATCCCGACAATTTTTGCATCGGGATATTTTTTACGAAGTAATTTTGCAAGTGTTCCACCTCCGAGGCCTAAAATTAGTATACTGTTAATATCTTTCGCTTTAATTTGTCTTAAAGTACTTTTCCAAATTGATTCAACAATACCACCTGATTGTGTAAGTCCATTTGCCTGTATATAAATTCCCATTCCAAAGGTTTTTACAACTCTCAAATGTCCATTATATTTTGACTCTCTTTCCTCTAAAACTTTGGTTCCAATCATAATTTAATTATTTTTTCGTTCCAAAGACTTCCCCCGACATTGTTTGTAATTAAAATTGAATTATTTCTAAGGTGCCTTTCATTTTCGATTATCTCCTTGTTAAAATATATCGGATATTTTAATAAATCACAGCTATCTAAACTAATATTATTTCCTTTTTTTAATTTGTTTTTTGCCATTAAATATATTTCTTTTCTTTGATTATCATAAAGGTAATCGGTTGCTGTTACGTGTTTTTTTGAAAGACAAATAATTCTTTCCAACATCTCTTGATTGTGTAAACATATTACATTACTACATACGAATACTCGTCTAAAAAAAGATGTGATTTTTTCATTTTTGATATCTTTAAATGGATATGTATGATTATCAATTTTTATTTCAATTAATACTTCTGATTTGATATCTTTAATTAATAATTTGGCTCTATTTCTAAGACTTGTTGTATTTTTAGTGGTAATAATTCTCAAATCTAGGTCAGGATATATCTTACATTTTTCAAATTTAACAAAAGACAAATCTCCTTTATGATTTAAGTATCTTGTTTGTTTCACTTTATCTTTTTTATAATTTACTAATTTGTTCGTAATGCTTCCAAAAATAAACATTGTGCTATTTTTGTCTAGTTTTAAAGATTTAGATATCTGTCTAGCTAAATTTAAATAGTAAATTTTATTTATTTTACTATTTTTTAAAATTGTTGTTCCTAACATACAGCTTATTGAAAGTATATAGAAATTTTTTGAATCGTTGCATTATCTATCTGGTTTCTTGGCTTTCTTTAATCTTGTTTATTTTTTCTTTACCCATCCACTTTTGAAGAACTTTTGGAATGGTTATTGACCCATCTTCATTTTGAAAATTTTCAAGGATTGCTACAGGAACACGTGACATAACCACCGCTGTTCCATTTAACATATGTGGATATTCTGTTTCTCCATTTTTCTTTTTATATTTAATATTTAAATTTCTTGCTTGATAATCTGTACAGTTTGAAGTTGATGTAACTTCACCATAATCATTTCTTCCTGGCATCCAAACTTCGACATCAAATTTTCTTGATGCCATTGCACCTAAATCTCCTGTACACATTTCAAGAACTCTATATGGAAGTTCCAGTTCCTTATAAATTTCTTCTTCTATTTTTAATATTTCTTCATGTAACTTCTCTGAATCTTCTGGTTTACAATAAATAAACATCTCTGTTTTTGAAAATTGATGAACTCTGTATAGACCTTTTGAATACTTTCCATACGCTCCCGCTTCCTGTCTGAAGCAGTGAGAATAACCAATATATTTTAAAGGTAATTCACTTTCTGGAATAACTTCATCTGCATGACTACCGGCAAGTGTTACCTCGGCTGTAGCAATAAGCCCTAAGTCTTCTCCTTCAATTGTATAAGTTTGTGCCTCATCACCTTTTGGTGCATATCCTGTTCCCAAATAGTAACGAGATTTAGCAAGATCTGGTGTTATTACAGGCAAAAATCCAAGCTTTGATAATTTATCAAAGACATAATGTGTAAGTGCTAATTCTAACATTGCTCCATCACCATATAAAAAGTAAAACTGCGATCCTGCAACTTTTGAACCAGCATCAAAATCTAAGATCCCAAGGCTCTTGCCTAATTCTAAATGATCTTTTGGAGTAAACGAGAATTTTGTGGGTTCTCCCCATTTTTTAATTTCAACATTGTCTTTGTCTCCTTTACCAATTGGAGTTTTTTCTGACGGAATATTTGGTACTTTCCACAAAAGTTCATCAAATTCTTCTTCAACAGTTTTTAATTTTTCTTCAACCTCCTTTAAGTCTATTTTTAACTTTTTACCTTCATCAATTTCTTCTCTTCCTAATTTGTTTTTCTTTGCACGAATTTCCTCTGAGGATAGAATTAATTTTCTTCTTTCTTTATCTACTTCTAATAATTTATCAATAACAGTTTCATCAAAACCTTTATTTTTAGTACCTTCTTTAACAAGATCAACGTTTTCTCGAATAAATTTAATATCTAACATGAGGTAATTCTATCACAAACCTGATGACTCATACTACAATCCTAAATCAGAAGCTATATTCTGCATTGAAGTTAATACAATTTGTATAAAATCAGGCAGTTTAATTCCCAACTTTTCTTCACATAAGCCAATTTGATCTCTGTTTACCCCTTTTGCAAAGTCTAACTTTTTCCATTTTGACAAAACATTGTCAACTGTTACTACTGATAACTTTTTTTCTGGCCTTATTAAAGTAACAGCAACTATTAGACCTGTTAATTCGTCACAACAGTAAAGACTCCATTCTAAATTGCCTTGAGGTTCACGATCCATGCCGTTGTAATTCCAAGCATGTGTCTTAATTGCATTAATTATTTCAATTGGTTCTTTTCTCTTTTCCAACTCTTCGATTATTTTTTTTGGATGCTCGGTTGGGTATTTGCCATAATCTGCATCATGAAGTAGTCCTGCAATTTTCCACAGATTTTCGTCTTCTTTGAAATATTTTGCAAGTCCTCCCATAGCTGCTTCAACACAAAGCATATGTTTAACTAAATTTCTGTTTTCTGTCCAAGTGGTAACTAAATTAAATGCTTCTTCTCTTGAGATCATTTCTTGATTGAAAGTTTTTTCTGAAGTTTAAAAATCATAACAAATCTTGCCATGTTGCCTAGAATAGTTAATAACCAAAATACTGATGGGACCATTACAAAAGCCTGCATTATTTTTAGAGAAGATGGTAGATATGGATTAATTATCTCAGGAAAAACTGAGGGTGCTCCTATAAATAAAAGTAGTGCAAGAATTGATGTTGCAGTTGAAAGGTTTATTGCTTGAGACATATCTGCTCTAAGCATTACAATCTTTTCTTTGATTTGTTCGGATGATAATACTACTGAAGACTTAGCACCAAGCGCCTTAACATCTTTGAAAATTTTTAATGCTTTTGTTAAATTTTTGTTTACCTTTGCCATTATGTTTGTAATATACTTTCTTTTTTTAATTGTGTAAAGGACTAATTTTCTGGTCTTAACAAAGGAAATAGAACAGTTTCTTTAATTGGTTTATCGGCAAGAAATGAAAACAGTCTTTCTGAAACACCAAAACCCGACACTGGGGGCATTCCATACTCAAGTGCTCTCACAAAATCCCAATCATTCATTTGTGCTTCAACATCTCCCTCATCCCGTAACTTTTGTTGCACTTTAAATCTTTCTGCCTGATCTATTGGATCGTTTAACTCTGAGTATCCATTTCCCATTTCACTTCCAGCAATAATTACTTGATATCTTTCTACATTTTCAGGTCTATCTATCATTCTCTTTGCAAGCGGAGAAACTTCAACTGGATGACCAACAAGAAACACTGGACCGATAATTTCTTTTCTAACCGTCTTCCAAAGGATGTCTATAAGTCTTGCCTTATCTAATTTTGAATCAAATTTAATGTTTAATGATTTTAATTTTTCTTCAATTTCACTGGAAGTTGCACTAACTATATCTATACCGGTATTTTCTTTTACCGTTTCTGTGTAATCTATTTTGTTCCATTCACCACTCAAATCAACTGTTTTACCATTAATTTCAAATTTCAATTTTCCAAAAGTTTCTTTTGCTACATATTTATACATTTCCTCAACCAATGCCATTGAATCTTCATAGTTTGCGTATCCCCAATAAAATTCCATTTGAGTATAATCTTGAAGATGTTCTCTGCTTAATCCTTCATTTCTAAATTGTCTACCGATCTCAAAAGTTTTTTCAAAACCCGCAACCATTAATCTTTTTTGCCACAACTCACCCATTGAGATTCTTAAGTACAAATCAACATCTAATGCTTCATGATGAGTTACAAATGGTTGTGCATCTGCACCACCAGCAGTATTTTCTAAAACTGGTGTTTCAACTTCTAGAAATTCTTTTTTTATTAAAAAGTTTCTAAAACTATTCCAAAATAATGATTTTTTAATAAATAGTTCTTTAAGATCATCATTTAGTAATAAATCCACATATCTCTGTCTGTATCGCTCTTCGGTGTCTTTAAATCCATACCAAGAACTTGGAAGTTGTCTAATTGATTTTGAAAGTAATTGAAAACCAGAAACCAAAACTGATATCTCACCAGCTTGTGTTTTCATTATTGTCCCAGTAACGGCTAAAAAATCTCCAGAATCTATAAGTTTTAGAATTGAATATTTTTCGTTTAATACTTTTTTCTGAAAGAATAATTGAATTGTACCAGATGCGTCTTTCAAATCTGAGAATGATACTCCACCGTGGGACCTAATTGACCAAACCCTACCGGCTACCAAAACATCTTTGTCCATTTGAGTTATTGCATCAGAAATTGTAATCTTTTTTCCTTTAAGCAAAATTTTTGAAGGGTAAGGGTTAATACCTAATTCTTTGATCTTGGTCAGTTTCTCTAATCTTTCGTCTCTTACGTTGTTTGTATCATCCATTTGAGGTAATTATATGGCTTGAATTAGTCTATAGCAAATCCAATTTGCTAGACTAGTCTATAGCAATAACTTCATACAATATTTTACCAACAGGAGCTTCTACTTCAATTTTCTCTCCAACCTTTTTACCAACAAGTGATGATCCAAGTGGAGAGGTATGGCTTATTTTTTTCTGCACCACATCTGCTTCCCATTCACCAACTATTTCAAAAGTATTTTTGATTCCATTAACTCTAACAGTGACTTTTGTACCAACTCCAACTAAATTACCGTTACCTGAATCTTTAACTACTTTTGCATTTTTGATAACATCGTTAAGTTCATCAATTCTTCCTTCCAAAAACCCTAATTCTTCTTTGGCATTTTGATAGTCAGAATTTTCAGACAAATCACCTTGTGAGCGAGCATTACTAAGCCTATCAACCAAAAATGGTCGTTTGACTCCAGTTAAATCTAGAAGCTCTTTTTTAAGTGCTTCTAATCCTTTTGCTGTAAGTTGTATTTGTTTTGTCATGTGATGAACACTTACGTGTCAAAAAAATAATCTCTCCTTAATTTGGGAGAGATTTATGAACTGTCCTCCCAACAAATCAGTCAGCCTTAATGAGGCTAAACCTAATACATTTGTTGGTAGAAAAATTCATATTATTTAGTGATTATACCTTACTTACACTCCCTGTCAATAAATCAGAGTGTATCATTTTTACAAATTTGGTGGTATTCTTAAGTACATAAGTTTTTAGTTGTGTTTTTAAGAATAAATTTTATTGAGGTAAAGCAACCCCACCAGGTTTACTCCATAAAAACCCTGGGTCTGGTGAACCCTTTACTCCAATTGTTGGATAGAAAACAGGTATATTTTTTGCTTCTACGACACCTTTTCCAGTATTACATCCATGTAATACAATCGCTGCAAATTTGTCAGAATCATTATACCTGTATAAAATCTCATCTATTGGAACAAAGTTATTCATTCTTTGGACAATGCCTCCTGATTTATCGTGTGTTTCATCTGGATATTGTTCTCCCATGCCACTTAAATCACCAGAATGACCATGCACAATAACCAAAGTATCACCCTTAGATTGTTTTATAATTTCATTAAATCTTTTTTTACCTGCTGAAGTTACCAATGACCAATCCACCATTGCTTGTAAAGATTTAAATCTTGCTTCATCTTCTGGTCTAAGTATATTAAAGCCCTCACGAATTTTTTCAACTACTGGATTACCTTGTTTGGCCGGAGTAGCAACACTTATCAAAGATGAGCCACCGCGTATTTTGTCTACCGGTTTAAGCGTTGACCTAACAGTACGAAGTTCTGGAGAAAGTGCCTCTTGAGGTGCTAATTCTAGAAATTTGATTTTTGTAATATGATCGGGAATTTTGAAAGAGGTTTCTTGAAACCTAGATCTGACTAAATTATCTGATATATCTATATCAACTTCTACACCCCAAGCCAAACCCCCACCTTCGCCAGCCTTACCAAAATCAACACGCCGTCCCGCCATTGAAGCAGTTGGACCAATGTTTTGACCTTCAATATTTCCACCATCACCTGCCATATATAGAATATTACAACTTTAACACAGAAAGATATAGTTGAAAAAGTTTATCCCCACCCTGCCACATTTTGGGCTTCTGAATCTGAATGTGTGACCCCGATGAGATTTAAACTCATGATCTCTTGGATGAGAACCAAGTGTCCTAGATCACTAGACGACGGGGCCTTAGATTCGTATTATATCATTTTGAAGAAACAATAGGCCAAGTTGTAAGTGCCACTTTTAAAACATCTTCAAGTTTTTCTGCAAAAACAAATTTAATATCTTTTTTAACTTTTTCTGGGATATCTTCCATATCTTTTTCATTTTCTTTTGGAACTATTATTGTTTTAAGTCCTGCTCTATGACCTGCGATTGACTTTTCTTTAAGTCCACCTATCTCTGTCACCTTTCCACGTAGTGTTATTTCTCCTGTCATCCCTGTATCTCTTTTAGTTGCAATCTTAGTTAATGCAGAAACAAGGGCTGTAGTAATTGAAGTTCCTGCAGATGGTCCATCTTTTGGCACTGCTCCATCTGGAACATGAATATGTACATCAAGTTTTGATGCAAAATCTGGTTTTAGCCCTAATAATTTATAATTTGATCTTGTCCAAGTGAATGCAGCTTGTGCAGATTCTTTCATAACATCACCTAATTGACCTGTGAGAGTTAATCTCCCACGACCTGGCATTAATGAGACCTCGATAAATAATATCTCACCACCAACTGATGTTACTGCAAGACCTGTTGCCATACCAACTTCATTTTTCTTTTCTGCAATGAGTGACGAATATTTAAATGTACCTAAATATTCTCTGATATGAATTTCTTTGATCGTTTTTGGATACTTTTTCTTTTCTGCAACTAGTCTTGCAATTTTACGAAGAACAGTTGATAAATTTCTTTCAAGATTTCTAACACCTGCCTCCCTCGTGTATTTAGATATTATTAATTTTAAGGCTTTGTCTGTAATTGTAATATTTATATCGTCTAAGCCATGATTTTTTAACTGTTTTGGCCAAATAAAAGTCTTTCCAATCTCAAACTTCTCTTCTTCTGTATAACCTGCAAATTGAATTATTTCCATTCTATCTCTAAGTGCAGATGGAATTGTATCCATTACATTTCCTGTTGCTATAAAAAATACTTCTGATAAATCAAATGGTACTTCTAAATAATGATCTGAAAACTCTCTGTTTTGTTCTGGATCAAGAGCCTCAAGTAATGCCGAACTTGGATCGCCTCTAAAATCAGATCCAACTTTATCAATTTCGTCAAGCATAAAGACAGGATTTCTTGTTCCTGCTGTTTTTATTCCCTGTATAATTCGCCCGGGTAAAGCACCTACATATGTTCTTCTATGTCCTCTTATTTCTGCTTCATCACGTATACCACCCAAGGAAATCCTTGCAAACTTTCTTCCCATAGCCTCAGCAATTGCTTTTCCAATCGATGTTTTTCCAACACCTGGAGGACCTATAAAACATAAAATTGTAGGCTGGTATTTTTCGTCTTTACCTTTCTTTTTCCTTTCCTCCAAAAGCTTCATTACTGATAAATATTCTAAGATTCTTTCCTTTGTTTTCTTTAAACCATAATGTCTTTTTTCCATTGTTTTGCCAGCTTTAGTAATAGATACGTTATTAGGTGTTACAACACTCCAAGGAACCTCACAAAGCCAATCAAGGTAGTTTCTTAAGAATCCTGACTCGGGATTATATGAAGACATTTTTGAAAGTTTTGTTAGCTCTTTTAATGCTTTTTCTTCTACGTCTTTAGGCATTTTAGAATCTGCAATTCTTTTTTTGTATTCTTTGATATCTTCAGAAGCCACTCCACCTTCCTCATCTTTACCTCCATCAATTGTTCCAAGCTCTTTATCAATTGCCTTCTTTCTCTCACGAAGAATATTTTTCTTCATAATATCGTCAAATTGCTTTTGTGTTTTTGAAGATATCGACTTTTCAATTTCCAAAACTGTTATCTCTTTTGAAAGGAGTTCTTGTACCTTCTTCATTCTTGTAATTAATGGAAAAGTCTCAAGTATTGCCTGTTTTTCAAGTGGTTTGATATCCAAAACTGCTGAGATCTGATCTGTTAATTCTGTAGGATTTGAATTGTCTGATATAAGCTTAACAATTGACATAACTTCAACTGTTTTTCCTAGGGTTAATGCTTTTCTAAATGTGTCAGCAAGATTATTACTAAGTGCTATAACTTCTGAAGAGTTATCAATTACATCAGGAAGCTCCTCAACATTTCCAATCATGTAAGGAGATTCTGAAACAATTTCTGAAAGCTTAACTCTAATCTGGCCACGAACGAGGGCATGTGTTCCATCTTCAACAGACATCATTTGTGTAATAGTTGCAAGTGTTCCAATTTCGTACAAATCTTCTTTTTGTGGATCACCGATTCTAGAATCTTTTTGAGTAAATATTGCAACCAATCTATCCTTAACGAAAGCATTATCAGCTGCGACTATAGTGTTTTGTCTATTGAACGAAAGGAGAGTATCCGTGTGAGGAAATACAACTGAGCCCCTAATTGGTATTATCGGTACACTTCTCATTAATTTAGCAGTCTAACAAAGTGTTTGCCAGATGTCAACCTCGAAACGATGGTTCCAATTAAAGCACCTCCAATAATGTCAATTGGGTAATGAACATGCGCCATGATTCTAGCAACACCAACAAAACCTGCCATAATTAAATATAAAATACCCACTTTTCTATCATGTTTTAATATGGTAACTGACAAAGCAAAGGCAAGTGCAGTATGTCCAGATGGAAAGGCGCTATCCCAAGGAACAGTTAAAGTAAGCGGGGTGAAATCACTCATTTGAAACGGCCTAAGTGTAGGAAAAATATATTTAATTATCTCTGAAATTGTCCAAGCCACTAAACTTGCAAAAAGTGCATGTATTACTGTTTCTTTTTTAATTTTTCCATCGATAACCCAGAGAACAATTAAACCAAAAAACATGAGCCAGATTAAAATACTTGCTAGAAATGTAACCATAATATTTAATGATATACTAATTACAACATGCTTAATAGTTTTAAGTACGCAATTAGAGGTATACGGGACGCCTTAAAATCAGAACCAAACTTAAGATTTCACTTTTTAGCCTCTGTTTTGGTAATTATTTCTGCATTTTATCTTAATTTTGATTTTAGAGAAGTTACTATATTATTTTTAACAATCTTTTTTGTATTCACTTTAGAACTAGTCAACACCATAATTGAAAAGTTAGTTGACATGCACTCAAAAGAAATCTCTGAAGAAGCAAGAATAATTAAAGATATTTCTGCAGGAGTAGTACTACTTGGGGCAATATCTTCCATAATTATTGCCTCATTCCTCTTCCTGCCAAAATTAGTGTAAAATACACATACTTATATCAGTTCTTATAATACGGGTTCGTCTAATGGTAAGTGAAGCTTGGCCATTATTCGATCTCGTATATGATACGGGTTCGTCTAATGGTAGGACAGCAGATTCTGGATCTGCTTATCGGAGTTCAAATCTCTGACCCGTAGCCCATAGTGTATTGACAAGTTGAAAAAAACTGTTATAATACACCTATTGTTGATTGTCTTCGGATACATCTGCTTACATTTTAAGAGTTAAGTTTAAAAAGATTAAGATACCTCAATTTTATATATTAGTAATTGTATCTTCACTTCTAGACCCTATTTATTTTAAGCAGATATATTTGCAGATAATGCTTGTTCACATATAATGATAAAATAGACTTCAGATGAGAACCATACTAAAAATTAGTTTGTTCATCCTTGCCCTAATATTTTTCTTTTCTAATCTTGCGTGGGCTTTTTTTGGTCCCGTTAATAAATCAAGAGAAAATATTATTTTTATAATTCCACAAGAACAAGCAAATTTTAACTTAACCAATTCACTTTTTGAACAAAAATTAATAAAAAATAAAAGAGGTTTTGAGTTCTTATTCAAAAATTTTTCTAAAAACAAAATAATTAAGCCGGGTGGGTACAAATTAAACCAATCAATAAACTCTTGGCAAGTTATGAAAAAGTTAGAAGACAAACAAGATTTAATGTGGGTAAATGTTTTCTTTTGCCCAAGAAAAGAACAGGTTGGAGAAAAACTTGCAAACGTATTAGGTTGGAATGAACAAAAACTTAACTCATGGAATAATCTGTTTAAAAACACTGACTATTTTGAGGGAGTTTATTACCCAGATAGTTATTTGATTCCGACAGACGAAACAGTAGAACAAGTAGCAAAACGTTTTACAAACAGATTTAATGAAAAATTTGCACCACTTTCTGACGAATTTGTCTCAAAAAATATTAAGTGGACAACAGGTTTAAAAATTGCATCATTAATTGCAAGGGAAGCTGCAGGCAAAGAAGATGCCAGATTAATCTCAGGAATTATCTGGAATCGATTGAATAATAATATGCGACTCCAAATAGATGCAACTATGCAATATACATTAGGTAAAAATGAAAGTGGTAGCTGGTGGGGAAATATATCACTAGAACAAAAACAAAGTGATTCCCCTTACAACAGTTACAAAAATGAAGGTTTACCACCTACTCCAATTTGTAGTCCTAATGTCGACTTTATTGATGCGGCCTTAAATCCTGAAGAAACAGATTGTATTTTTTACTTGCATGACACAAATCGGCAAATACATTGTGCAAAAACATATTCTGAACACAAAGATAATATAAAATTATACCTTTGATATAATACCCTTATGTCTAATTTCTGGACCAAATTACCCAAACCATTTGTTGCCCTTGCACCGATGGAGGATGTGACAGATTATGTCTTTCGCGAGATTGTGGCAACAGAATTACCAAGCCCTGACATTATGTTTACAGAGTTTACTAATGTAGAAGCGCTAAATTCTGAAGGCTTTGAAAGAACAATACCTAGATTTAGGTTTAGTGAAAAACAAAGACCTATTGTTGCTCAGATTTGGGGAATGAAACCAGAAAATTACTATAAAACTGCAAAGATGATTGTCGATCTTGGTTTTGATGGGATTGATATCAATATGGGTTGTCCTGATAAAGCAGTTGTTAAAATAGGTGCTTGTTCAGCACTCATAAATAATCAACCACTAGCAAAGGAAATCATTACGGCAACAAAAGAAGGTGCACCAAATTTACCCATTAGTGTAAAAACTAGATTGGGGTTAAAAGAAATTGTAACTGAAGAATGGATTACTTTTTTACTCGAACAGAAAATAGATGCAATCACTGTCCACGGAAGAACTTCAAAGCAAATGTCAGATGTACCTGCTGATTGGAATGAAATTAAAAAAACTGTTGTTCTTAGAAATAAAATTTCACCAAAAACTCTTTTAATTGGTAATGGCGATGTTAAAGATTATAATCATGGAATTAAATTATCAGAAGAATATGGATTGGATGGTGCAATGATAGCTACAGGGATGCTTTCTAACCCTTGGGCATTTGAAAAAACTGCCAAAATATATAATTTAAGAGACAATAAAAAAGTATTAGTTAAACACTTAAATTTATACAGCAAAACGAAAGAGAGTAATAAAGCATATGGAGTAATGAAAAAGTTTTTTAAAATGTACATAAATAATTTTGAAGGTGCAAGTAATTTAAGATCCAAACTTATGGAAACAAAAAATGTAGATGAAGCATTGGAACTTCTTAAATAATGTATACAGTTTATATTTTAAAGACCTCAAAAAATACGCTTTATACAGGAATCACCAATAATCTAGAAAAAAGGCTATATGAACACAAATTAAAAGGTAAAAAATCTGCAAAATACATGCGCGCATTTGAAAGTTTTGAGTTAGTGTATACAGAAAAATTTGAGACTCGTGGTCAGGCATTGAAAAGAGAATCAGAAATTAAACGTTTGACAAGAAAAGAAAAAGATTGTTTAATTAAGATAATATGATGTGGGGATATGGAAATAATTACTTTAGTGATGTACGCTATGGGACTTTCGGTCTTCTAATACCATTTATGGTTTTGGATTTAGTACTTCGGGGTTTTGCTTTATGGCGATCCGCAAGAAAATCTCAAAATATTTGGTTTATTGCTCTCTTAATTGTTAATTCAATGGGTATTTTACCTTTAATTTATCTACTTCTAAATCGTGCCAAACCTATAGTTGTTATTGACAAACGTAAGTCTAAGTGATATTATATCCATATTGTGAGTGACTGGTCGTAATTATCAATTTTACTTCAGGGTTTCTCCAATTTTTTAGAAAATGTATAAAAATTTTAATCGTGGTTCTCGTGGCGGTGGTTTTAAGCCTCGCACTAATTATGGTGCAATGGGAAGACGTTTTGGTGCCGGTGGCCGTGGCAGAGTAGCAAAGTCTTTTGATCCAACAAGTGTAATTAACGCTCAAAAAAATGAGGATGTAGTTATACCACTTGAAACTTATACACCAAAACATACTTTTTCAGATTTCAAAGTTGATGCAAAATTACAAATAAACGTTTTAGACAGACATTACGGTGCACCTACTCCAATTCAAGATCAATCAATTCCAGAGATATTAGATGGCCGTGATTTAATTGGTATAGCAAACACAGGAACAGGTAAGACCGCGGCGTTCTTGATCCCACTTCTTGATAAAGTTCTTAAAAATAGAACTGAAAAAGTATTGATTGTTGCTCCTACTCGTGAACTTGCAAGCCAAATTAGAGATGAATTTTACTTATTTTCTAGGGGCTTAAATATTTATTCAGCTTTATGTATCGGTGGGGAAAATATAAATAGACAAAAACAGGAACTCCGTAGAAATCCCAATTTTATTATTGGAACACCAGGTAGACTTTTGGACCATGTTGACTCAAGAACTTTAAGACTTGATGACTGCAAATCTGTAGTCCTTGATGAAGCAGACCATATGGTTGATATTGGATTTTTAAAAGACATTCAATATATGATTTCACTTTTACCAAAAGAGCGTCAATCACTCTTCTTCTCTGCAACAATTGATGGAAAAGTTAGAAGCGTTTTAAATGCATTTGTTAATAACCCTGTAACAATTTCTGTCAAAACCAGAGAAACTGCAGCTAATGTTAAACAAGAAGTTATAAAAGTTGATAGTCCAAACAAAAAAATAGAACAACTACATGATTTACTTAAAAAAGAAGAATTTGATAAAGTCTTAATTTTTGCCAGAACAAAACATGGTGTGCAAAAACTTGCAGATGAACTCGTTATGAGAGGTTTTAAAGCTGATTCTATTCATGGTAATAAAAGACAAAGTCAAAGACTAAGAACATTAGATAAATTTAAAAGAAGTAATATTAATATATTAATTGCAACAGATGTTGCTTCCCGTGGTTTAGATATTCCAAACGTAAGTCATGTCATAAACTATGAAGCTCCAGAATCATACGAAACATATGTTCACAGAATCGGAAGAACTGGAAGAGCAGACAAAAAAGGCACCGCCATCACATTCATTTAAAAATAATTGCATTGGGGATTCCACGCCCTGGACCGACTTTATAACCCCCATGCCAAAGGGCAGTTGAACCACCACTATCTAGATTTAGGGCGTTATTCATTCCCATTGCTTTCATTACTAATGCGTTTTCTGCAACAGTTACATTTTGTGTGACACCAATGTAAACTTTATTATCTTTATTTGCTACAAAACTTCTTGATCCCCTGCTTCCTTTTTTGGGATCACCATCACCACCAAAAGCGACATTACCATTAAAAACCAAAAGTGGATAATTCATGAGAACCCCGTTTAAAGATGTATCTCTACCCCATTGACTACCTGCTGTTACAAAATTTACTGAACCATCTCTAAATCCTACAACTGGGTTTGTACTATACACATTATTTGCAGAATTAAAATAATATTTATCCTTATTCATTACCAGAAGATCAAATGTATTTTCTTTACCAGCGCAACTTGGATAATCTTTTGGACAAAAATATGTACCATTCACTCCTGCCCATCCACCATTTCTTGAAACATAGTCTGAAAGAGATAATACAGGACAATTATTAAAACAGTCAGATGTTGATGCCGTATCAACTATTATTTTGGTTGATCCAACATCGGCTGCAACTAAACTAACTGTAAAAGTACCTGCATCTGTTTTTACACTTTGCCTTGAATAGCCAGATCCAGGCGGTGCATTATTAATAATTGGGGCAACAGTTGGGTTACTAGATGGTTTAATACTTGGTTTAACTGTCGGTTTCACAGTCGGACTTGCAGTTGGCGAAGCTGACGTGGTCGCAGTTGGGCTTGGACTATATATATTCATCGGTGCAGAAGGTAAAGGTGTTTGAGTCGCAACAAAAAGTCCAATAAACAATGAAAACAACCATTTGAAAAAATTTGTAATTACTTCAATCATTATGAAATATGTCCATTAAAAAATAATCTTCTTAATAAATCTGACCAAAAAGAGCCACTCTTGTAAGGTCCAACCTTTTTAGACCATACTGATAATACTATCCATTTTTTGTTCTCATACTGTTTTGCAACTACTTCTATTCTTTCGTCACCATATGTTCTGTAATAAACCCAAGCACCTTGGTGTGAACCAGATCCCTGCCTACTTTGTTCTGGCCTATTCCATGTAGCCCAAGCATCCCCCTGTTTGATTCCCCTTTCGCCTAGTCGTTGTAAAGCATGATTTGTCCAAATAACTCCACCATAGTTTCTGTCCATTTTTATTTTTTCTTCAAGTCAGCTAAGATTTCTTTTTTCAGCAACTTAACTTCATTCTTAATTACCTTTTCCATATCTCTATCGATCTTTTCTTTTAAGAAATCCAATAGCTTTTCATCATGTGGAGACTTGTGAAACTTTTCTAGAAATTCTGGATGATGATGGTCTGGTAAATTATCTAAAATACATCCTAAAACTCTATGGTGAATTAGTTCTTCAACCATTGTCCAAATTTCTTGTATTTCTTCATTTGAAGAAACAAGTTTTTTAATTTTTTTATCTAGGCCTTCTAGAACTATTAGTCTGTCATAGAAAATTATTGACATAATTTTGTAGCACTCTCCTTTCGTCGATTGTAAAATAATATACTCATATTTGTATTAAATTTTCTTCTGCTATATTTGTATTATTATACTTTACTGGACCAAGTGGTACTTTGTTTTCTGGGTCATCAACAAAGAATAATAATACTGCACCCTTTTTATATCTTGATCCGCCTAAGTATTCCATAACTTCAGGGCTTCCACCAAAATGCTTTCCTGTAAATGCTGCAGGGCCTGCGTCTGCTATCGCAGAGATAACTGCATTTCCATTTTTAGTATTCACAATCATTACCTTTCTATACTTATACCAATTTCTAAGGTACGGCTGTCTTTGCGCCCAGTCTGGAAGATATAAGGTTTGGACAACTGCATACCACTTTTCTTTTTCAATTAAGTCTGAATTTAGTTCAGACTTTGACTTGGCAAAATATCCCCATGCTCCTAACCCCGGTGCAATGCCTTCTTTGTAGTAAGGTCCATGGTTCTCTAAAACATCACCAGGATATCTTTTTAAGTGTTGCTCTGCTCCAATATAGCCATATGAAGTATTTAAGTGCTCACCTTCAAGTGCAGCTTTTGCAGATACATTTGTTAGATCTTTAACTACTTGTTCTATCCTTTTCTCTTCATCACGAGCCAGTGGTCTAACTTCCTGCGGAAGCATTACTTTTAGGCTATCTATTAGTTCCTTTTGGGGCAACTTTTCTCCCTCTTTTTCACCAAATTCATTAATACTCCTTGTAATTTCTGATGGTGTTGGGAGCTGTCCAATTCCCGTTGGTGGTGAAAGTAATAGTGTTCCAGTTAAGGCTCCTGCTGATATAACTTTTGCACTATGTTCTCTAATTCTACCGAGTTCTATGCCTTTCTCTAAGAAAAACTGATGGGCAATAGGAAACTTTTTTTGGAAACTTTGTTGTGCTTCTAATCTTTTTAGCTTTAAACTATTACGAAAATTATCAAGGGCAGTGTTTTGCATTATATTAATTCTTTAAGTCGATCAATGGTTTCCTCTTTACCCAAAATTGCAATTGATTCATTAATTGGTGGTGTAAACTTCATTCCTGTAATTGCAATACGAAGTGACATAAAAAAGTCTCCTGTTTTAAAATTATTTTCTTTAACAACTTCCATTAAATCTCGACCACTCTTTATCCCTTCAATTGCTTTTGTTAAATGTTCTTTGTGATTTTCTCCAAATAATTTTTTGTCAACTTCTGGTTTCTCAAAAAAAAATTTAGTAAGTATTTTAAAATCTGAAAGCTTTTCTAATCGGTCTTGAATCAAGACGACTATAGATTTGTTTTTTGGACTATTATCCAATTCCAATTTCTCTAATAGGGTATCTACTGACAATTTACGAATATATTGCCCATTAAACCAATTTAACTTATCCCAATTAAATACTGGGTTTGATTTTTGAAATCCTTTGGGATCAAAGTTTTCTACAAATTCTTTAAGAGTGAAAAGTTCTCTATTATCTTTTGGAGCCCAACCACAAAGAATTACAAAATTAAATAGAGCTTCAGGAAGATATCCGTCACTTAATAAGCCATCAACTGAAGTACTTCCTTTTCTTTTTGAAAGTTTTCCACCATCTGGATCCATAATATCGGTTAAATGTCCTATTTCAGGAACATCTAAACCAAGAAACTTGTAAACCAATAAATGTATTGGTGTTGAAGGCATCCAGTCATGTCCTCTTAAAACATGAGATATCTTCATGTTATTATCATCAACTACAACTGCTAGATGATAAGTTGGAAATCCATCAGATTTTAAAAGCGTTGCATCACCTACAATATTTGTACTCCAAGAAACCTTTTTGCCAATTACAAAATCGGTAAAACCAACACCTTCATTATCAGGAACTTTAAGTTTAATTGCACCACTTGTTAATTTTTTATCACGGCATGGATCACGAAGCTCGTTTGAAAATCCATCCTCTTTTGCATTTTTAGCATCACACTGACAGTAAAAAGCATTACCACTTTCTACTAATTTCTCCGCAGCTTTTTTATATAAATCTAAGCGTTCACTTTGAATGTAAAATTCATCCCATTTAATATTAAAAACTTCTAAAAGTCTTTTGATATCTTCAACCCCACCTTCTTTTTCTCTTTTTTTATCAGTATCTTCAACTCTCAATATGAAATCGCCACCATTCGCCTTCGCCAAGGCGTAGGCGTAAAAGGCAGTTCTTAAGTTACCAATATGCATAGATCCAGTAGGGCTTGGTGCAAATCTTGTTCTCATGTTAGAATTAATTATATCATGGCTACACTTACTGAAGCGTCAATTGCATCAAGAAAAGGAGTGCGTTACACAATCTATGCCATTATTTCTTTTATTATTCTTCGAGGAGTTTTTTTAACAGGAATTGCAATTTATAAAAAGGTGTTTCCTCCTGCCCCAACTCCAGCTACTGTTGCTTTTGGAAAATTATCAAAGTTACCATTTCCCCAAAGTACGAAGAAACAACTTAGTTTTACAGTTGAAACAGCAAGTGGAGAAATACCAACATTTCCTGCACAGTCAAATGTCTACTTTATGCCTAAAGTTTCATCCAATCTATTATCTTTAGATTTTGCTAGAGAAAAAGCAAAAAAATTAGGTTTTGATTCTGAACCGCAACAGACTACAGAATCATTGTATAAATTTACTCATAAAACTGCACCTGCCACAATGGAGATTAATATTATCAATGGTTCATTTTCTATCAGCTATGATCTGAATGTTGATCCAACACCACTTAGTGTTCATCCAACACAACCAGAGATCGCAGCAGCATCTATTAAATCGTTTTTAGGAGGTGCTTCTTTATACCCTGATGATTTAACTGGCCCAGTTGAACATAAGTTTCTAAAAACTCAAGGGGGAGGATTTATTCCTGCACTTTCAATATCTGATGCTAACTTAGTTAGAATTGATTTATTTAGAAAGCCAGTTAATGACCTACCAGCCGTAACCAACAAACCAGATGAATCAAATGTCTGGTTCATGGTCAGTGGTATCAGAGACAGAGGCAAAGATGTCATTGCAGGCGAATACCACTATTTCCCTGTTGATGAGACACAAGTTGCCACCTACCCAATTAAAACAAGTGATATAGCATGGCAAGAGCTTCTAAGTGGTAACTATTACCCCGCATCATATGGAACAACAAACGAAGGAGATAGTATTAAGATAAGAAATATCTATCTTGCATATTACGATGCTGGAATTTATACAGAATTTTATCAACCTGTTTATGTCTTCTCAGGAGATAAAGACTTTGTAGGTTATGTCCCTGCAGTAGTTAATGAATATTATGGTGAGTAATTATTCAGGTTTTACTTCTTCCCACTTATAATTACTATAAACCCATTCAACTAATTCTTTTGTTTCACCAAATCTATCAGAACTTCCAAGTACAACTATCATAACTTTTCTATTGTCTCTTTCAACGTATGTAACTAGATTTTCTCTTGCGTTTTCTGTCCACCCTGTTTTAACTCCTTTTACACCTTCAACTGTTCCCAATAACTTATTTAAATTAATAAGTCTGTGAATGAATTTACCATCAACACTTTTTACTATTTTTTCTTTTGTTCCAACAATTTCGGAAAACAATGAATTTTGCATGGCATATTTTGCAACAACAATTAAGTCTCTTGCTGTTGAATACTGTGCACCATCATCAAGTCCAACAGGGTTTGTAAAATGACTATTTGTTAGTCCCAAATCTTTTACTTTTTTGTTCATTAAACCAATAAACAGCGCTCTGCCTCCTGGATGATTCTGTGCTAAAACCTCAGCAGCATCATTAGCAGAGTAAATCAAAAGGCCATTGAGTAAATCAATAAACTTAATTTCTTCTCCAGCGACTAAACCCATCTTTTGACCTTCTACGTTTATCCTACCGACTTTTAAGACCTGCTCCAATTCGTAAGTATCAATTGCAACTAACGCAGTTAAAATTTTGGTAGTTGAAGCAGGGAGAAGAGCTTTATTTGGATCTTTTTCATATAGTGTAACTCCAGAAGTTAAATCCACTGCCATTACTGACTGTGCAGATAAAATTGGATATTTTGCATTTTCATTTAGAACTGGTAAATCAGAATATGCTTTGGTAATTTTTTGTGGATATACATAAGTTATAACATCACTAATATCAGTATTTAGAGCGATAGCAGTAGTTGAAATTAATATAAAAGCTAACACAGATAAATACAAAAGATTATTACTAGAGTTTACTTTTTTATGACGAAGTTGAATTTCAGTTTTTGGCATCTTTTTCAATTGAAGATAATCTTATATCTACTCTTTCCATATCTCTTGGAAAAAGTGAAGCTTCACGAACATTTTTAAGTCCTAAAATGTGCATTGTAATCCTTTCAGCTCCAAAAGCGAATCCACCAAGTGGTGGCATTCCATATTTAAATGCTTGCAAATACAATTCAATATTTTTAGGAGTTATGTCCCATTCTTTGACATGTTCTAGTAATGTTTTATAATCATGTATCCTTCTTCCACCTGTCATCCATTCTGTACCACGACCAATTAAATCAAAGCCCATATTGAATTCAGGTTCGTCTGGATCTGGATATGTATAGAATGGTCTATATTTTGTTGGATAGTGGCTTACAAATACTAAGTCAGATCCGTGTACTTCTTTTGACCATCTACATATTTCTCTTTCATCTTCTGGAGCAAAATCTTTTTCTTTACGACAGTCTCTTCCAGTTCTTTCAAAAATTATTTTTTGTGCATCTCTCAGTTTTATAATCGGTATACTTTTTGAAACTGTTGGTATGGTTGCGCCCCACATTTCAAGTTCTTTAGAACATTTCTTTGATACTTCGTCTAAAATAAACTTAATTGTATATTCAGCCATTTCTTTAACTTCCATATAGTCTTCGATGAATCCAAATTCTGCATCCAAACTAACTATCTCTGTTATATGTCTTGTTGTAACTGAAGGTTCTGCTCTAAATACTTTGTTTACAGAAAAAACTCTTTCAAAAATACTTACAAGTAGAGATTTGTAAAGTTGAGGGCTTTGAGCGAGATAAGTTTTGTGATCAAAATATTTAACTTCAAATATTTCAGCTCCACCTTCTGGAGCTGAAGATATAATACTTGGAGCTTGAAATTCCATAAAATCCTTTGCTTGCAATGATCTTCTAAAAGCATCTATAACAACTTCTTGTACTTTAAAAATTGCCTTAATTTTTGGATGTCTCAAGGTTAAAGATCGATAATCTAAAAGTGTAGGTAGTTCAACATTAAGATCTTCCTTACTCATATCAAACGGTAGTTCTTCAGCGGGTGAGATAACTGTCATCTTTTCTATCTGTATTTCTACTTTGCCTGTTTCGATGTTTGGATTAACTAGTCTTTCAGGCCTTGCTACAACTTTACCTTCAATTTCGACAACACTCTCAACTGTTACTTTTTCCAAATTTTGTCCTACACATTGAATAAATCCAGTTCTGTCACGTAGATCAAGGAAACTTATTTTTCCATGATCACGGATAGTAGAAACCCAACCTTTTAAAATTACTGTCTCACCTACTTTATTTACTGATTCAGATACTAATGTTCTTTGCATTGCTATATTGTAGATTCTAGACCACCACTTGACAATAAGCATAGTAGTTTTACAATACTTGTATTATGTCTTTACTTAAAAACGAAGGAGAGAATAAAAGTAATGAGACGGAGCCCATAAAACCTGTTTCTGCAATCTTTTCGACTCAAGGTCTCGCTGGTTATACACAAGGTATTGAAAAATCTGAAACAGAAGTTAAACCTGAGAAAGTGCCGCCTGCAGGTTTATCAAAGTCATTTTGGCAAAGTCTGGGAGTAGGCAAGTCTTAAATAACTTTTATGTCTTTGATTTTCAATTGAAGGGATGTGTGATTATTCCAAATATTTTCTTCGATCGTGTAGGCCACACTTACACTGTCGTTTGCTTTTAATTTTTGAATGCTATTAAATCCAAACCATATTGCATCAAAGATAATATCATTTTGTGATAGTTTTAATTTCAAATGTTTACCGTCTTGTCCCACTGGTTTTATTTCTATTACTTTTACATTTTTACTGACAAAAACTGGGGAATAATTTCCTTGTCCTGTTGGCTCGAATTGTTTCAATTCCTCAACCAAATTTTTATTTATACTTTCGAAATTGATTTCTAAATCTATTTTTAATTTTCTTTCTAAAATTTCATCTGTTAATTTTTCTTTACTCAATTCATTAATTTTTAATTTAAATTCTTCTATCCTTGTTGTTTCAATTGAAAAACCAGCAGCCATAGGGTGTCCTCCACCTTCTAAAATTAAACCGGTTTCTTTAATTGCTTCTATAATATTAAATCCAGAAATAGATCTTGCAGAGGCTTTAGAAATATCATTATTTTCTGTTGATGGTCTAGAAATGACGACCGATGGTCGATAAAACTTTTCAGTTATTTTTCCTGATGCAAGCCCTATTACTCCTTCATGATAATTTCCGGATATCACTATAATTTTGTCATTGTCCTGAACTTGTTTCAGGACCTGTGTTAACACCTCATCTACTATTTTTTGCCTTTCAATATTGGTTTCGTTTAGCAATTTATTTAAATCACCAGCCTTTTTAATATCTCTTGTACACAAAAACCTTAAAGCATCTGTTGCAGACTGTAAACGGCCCATGGCATTTATTCTTGGCGCAATTAGGTATCCTACTTCGTAAGTTCCTATATTGTCTATTTTTAAATCTCTAAACATTGCATTTAACCCCACCCTTTTTGTCTTTAATAACCCTGGAAGTCCAAACTTCACAAGAGACCTGTTTATTCCAAGAAGTGGCATTTGATCTGCAACAGTTCCTAATGCAACTAAATCCAAACCACTATCTACACCAAGTTCACTAGACAAAAACCAAGCAAGAGCTGACCCACAAACTAAAGTGGAATGTAATACGAAATTAGTTGGTAATTTTTTTGATCCTTTTGTGTGATGATCAATAACGATTACATCTATTCCTCTTTTCTTTGCTTCTTTTATAGCATCGTAAGCAACAATTCCATTATCCACACAGATTATTAATTTAGGTTTTAGTGTTTCTATTTTAGAATTTGTAAGACTTGAAGCTTTTAGTCCATAACCTTCTCCAAATCTGTCTGGAATATAGGGGAGAACGTCGTACCCTAGCTTATAAAGGGCCTCCCAAAGAATTGCAGTTGCACATACTCCATCCGCATCATAGTCACCAAAAATAACTATTTTTTCTTTGTTTTTTTTGGCAATTTCAAGTCTTTTAATAATATTCTTCGGAACATCTATAGAATCTGGAGGTTTTGGATTTATAAAATCTTCTATTTCTTGTTCCGTTTTTAATCCTCTATTTTCATAAAGTGCCTTTATAATGTCTTTTTGGTCTGTATTTAGGATTTGCCACAACATAAGCTATAATAACATATATGATTAACTTTAAACTTCCGATCGAAGTACAAGAAATACTTATTAAATTTCAAAAAAATAAATATGAAATATACATTGTTGGTGGGGCTGTAAGAGACCTCCTCATGGGTAAGATTGTATATGACTGGGATTTTACAACCAATGCAGAACCAGAAGAAATATTAAAAATAGTTGAAGGAGGTTTATATAACAACCTCTATGGAACAGTGTTTACAACAGTTGATGGTTACGAAAAACCATTTGAAATAACAACGTATAGGAAAGAGGAAGGATATTCAGATTCAAGACACCCAGATAAATTGGAATGGGGTAAAACTCTTGAAGAAGATCTCAAAAGACGTGACTTTACTATAAATTCTTTTGCATATGATGGTGAAAATTTAATTGACTTATATGATGGCCAAAAAGATTTAGATAAAAAAGTATTACGAGCAGTAGGAGATCCTTCTGCCCGTTTTAATGAAGATGCACTTCGCATGATACGAGCTGTAAGAATTGCTGGGGAATTAAAGTTTGAAATAGAAAAAAATACTTTTGAAGCTATACAGCAAAATAGTAAATTAATTAACAATATTGCAAAAGAAAGGATAAAAGATGAATTATTTAAAATTCTAAAAAGTAATAACCCATACGCAGGTATATTTCATTTAAAAGAATCAGGCCTAATGCAGGAGATACTCCCTGAAATGATGAAATGTTTTGGAGTTGAACAAAAATCCCCAAGTAGACACCATATCTATGATGTTGGGACTCATTTGCTAATGAGTCTAAAAGAATGTAAATCAACTGATCCTGTTACAAGGTTTGCAACCTTAATTCATGATATAGGAAAACCGCAAACTTACAGAAAACTACCTACAGGAGTTATTACTTTCTATAACCATGAAATGGTATCAACACGAATTTCAGAAAACATTGCGGACAGACTTAAATTTTCATCAAAAGAAAAAGATAAATTCGTAAAGCTTGTTAGATTCCATCAATTTACTGTTGACGAAAATCAAACTGATTCTGCAATTCGTCGTTTTATTACAAATGTTGGCCTTGAATATGTTGAAGATATGTTAGACCTAAGAGTTGCAGATAGACTAGGTGGCGGTGCATCTGAAACATCTTGGCGTCTTGAAGATTTCAAGAAAAGACTAGTTGAAGTTCAAAAACAACCCTTTGCAATTAAAGATTTAAAAATTAATGGTAAAGATGTAATGGAAAAGTTAAATTTAAAACCCGGACCAAAGGTTGGTGAAATTTTAGAAAAATTATTTAACGAGGTGGTAGAAAACAAACTCCCAAACGAAAAAGAAATTTTAATTGATAAATTAAGTAATTTTGAAAATGAGTAAAATTTATTATTACTTGTCTGTTTCAAAAAAAGATGCCGTCAGCGAATTTATTGATTCTTTAGAAAAAACTACGAAATCAAAACTTTTTGATATTTTTGAGCACTTTAAAAAATATGGTGTTATATCCGCTGTTCCACATACTAAAAAATTAACTGGCACAAAACTCTGGGAAATAAAACTCATTGGCAAAAAGAGTGTTAGGGTTCTTTATGCAGTCGTGCTTAGAGGTGATGTTTTAATAATTTTAGGATTTATCAAGAAAAGTCAAAAAACACCACAAAAATACATCAAAACAGCTCTGGCAAGACTAGAAGATTGGAAAAATAGAAATAGTTATTGACAATGATATCATATATGATATCATTTAATTTATGAAAAAAGTTTTTTATACATTTGAAGATCATCTAAAAGAGAGTTTAAAAGATCCTGAATTTAAAAGGATTTGGGATGAATCTAGACCTGAATATTTATTGGCAGACAGTTTAATTAAAGCCCGAATTGAAAAGAGAATTTCCCAACGAACGTTAGCCAAGAAGGTCAATACTTCTCAAGCCGCAATTTCAAGAGTTGAAGGTATGTCAGGTAATCCGTCTCTATCATTCTTGAAACGTATTGCCGAAGCCTTAAATTCAAAGTTAACCCTCAAACTCGAACCAATCTAAAATTATTTTTTTAACTTCTTCTCCAATTCTTCCCAAGTAACTAGGATTGGAACTGCTACAAATGGAGATGAGTAGGTTCCAGAGATTGTACCGATTAATAATGCCACGGCAAACCATCTGACACTATCACCACCAATTAAGACCAATGACAAAAGCATAAATATAATGGTAAAGGAATTATTTAAACTTCTTACCATTGTTTCAGTTAGCGCACTATTTGCTATTTTTGTAATATCACTTCCTATCACAGGATCATATTTTCGTTGCTTCTCACGAATTCTATCGTATACAACAATAGTGTCATGAACTGAAAAAGAAAGGATTGTTAAGACTGCAGTTACAAAAAGAAAATCGATTTCTACGTTCATAAAATGCCCAAGTAACGAAAATCCCCCAATCAAAATTAGACTATCGTGCAGTGTTGCAAGTGTTGCAGATATCCCAAACTTTATACTTTTAAATTGTATTGCAACCCAAAACAATATAAGTGTTGCAGATATTCCAAGTGCATATAAAGTTTTTTTAATAAGCTCTGGTCCAATTGAAGGACCAACAACTTCAAATCTTAATTCTTTCGCGCCTTGAATTTTTATATTTTCCCTAATTTTGTTTATTTCCTCATCTGACTTGACTCCATACTTTTCATTTTTAATTTCCCCACTCGAAAGTTGATATTCAGTAACGACACCACCTGTAAAATCAATTCCCAGATTAAGACCCCATTTGAACAAACTAAATATACCCACAGTCAAAAAAACTGCAGAAATTGCAAAATATATATATCTAAAACGCATCCACAAAATCATATTTTGGTTACTTATTATCATTTTTTGTGAACAATCTAAGTAAGTTACGACTTACAACAAGTCCTGTAAATAATGATATTCCAATTCCTAGAGCAAGTGTTATCGCAAAACCTCTAACAGGACCTGATACATGCAAGAAACTCCAATCAAGTGGATTGGCTAAAATAAATGCAGTAACAAGTGTGGCCACATTCGCATCTCTAATTGCATCCCATGCTCTTCCAAATGAAATCTCCAAAGCACTTGCCATTGGTCTATTTTTTATTTCTTCTTTTAATCTTTCAAAAATTAAAATATTACTATCAACTGCCATACCTACAGATAAAAGAAATCCAGCAATACCAGGTAGCGTTAATGTCACTGGGATTAATTTATAAACAGCTATTGTAATAATACCGAAAATAATTAATGCGATGTCAGCAATTATCCCGTATTTCCCATATGTCAAAACCATAAAGACCATAACCATCACAAGACCGATTAATCCTGCTTTAACACTTTTTGCAACAGAATCTGCTCCAAGTGTTGCACCTACTGTTCTTTCTTCAACCAGCTTGACAGGAACAGGTAAAGCTCCGGAATTTAATAGATCAGACATTTCATTTGCTTCTTCAACTGTAAAATTACCTGTAATCTGACCATTTGTTGACAATGTATCTTGTACAATAGCATCAGTAACTACGGCTTGATCCAATAAGATTACCATGCGCTTTCCAATTAATTTTGTTGTAACTTCTGCAAACTTACTTTGACTCTCTTTTACCACTTCAAACGATACAGATGGTCTACCACTATTCTGGTCAAAAACTACTACTGAACTTGCCAAGTCAGCTCCAGTTAGTCCAGTTGGGGCTATAGTGGCAGAAGGAGTTCCTTCTTGAATTTCCACAAAAACAAGCTGTGCAGTTTGACCAATTAAAGCAGTCGCCTCTTTTGGATCACTAATCCCGGGAAGTTCAACAATTATTCTGTCTTTTCCTTCAAAATTTGATGTTTGCACATTACTTTCAGAAACTCCAAATAGATTAACTCTCTTCTCAATTACATTCCTTAATGACTTAATCGCCTGTTCCTTTTTGGAAGCATCAAGTTTACTTGTATCTGCCTCAAAAACTAAATGGCTACCACCTGACAAATCCAAACCTAATGATAAATCAAATTTTTTGTCTATTTGTAAATTACCAATTTTAAAATTTAAACGCGAATTAGGATAACTTATGAATCCACAAGCTATTGTTAATAGAAGTATTAAAATGACTTTAACTAGTAAGTTCTTCTTCATCTCCAATAATCATAACGCGGCTACCTAAAAATATATTTTGCAAAAATGGATCACGTCTTTTCTTTCTATAATCTAATTCTTCTCTTGTCATGACTGTATAGTTTATTTCTCTCCCAAGCTTTGATTCATAGGTTCTAATTATCATTGCAAGTTCTGGGAGTACAACTTCACCAACCACTAAAACATCAACATTATCGTCTTTCTTTCTCTTCTTCATTCTAGCAAAACCACCCGAAAACATTACAAATGAAATTTTCCCGAGCTTAGCTCGTGACTCACAAATTTGGCCACCCAAACCAGTTGACTTTGAAACGGTTGAAAGTAAATCACCAAAACCAACATAGTCTGCACGAACAAAATAGTAAATTCTATTTCCTCTAGGCTCTTTTTTCAAGATTCCTGCTTTTTCAAGTCTTTCTAGTTCACGTCTTACTGCATTAATCTCTTCATTTATTTCTCTTACTATGCCACGGACATGATACATCTCAGTCAAATTAGAAAAGAATAAATCTAATATTTTAATCCTTACCTTAGAGGTAATTATGTCTTCTAGATTATTAGCCATATATTTTTGGGGCAGCTAATATGTCACTTCATTACCTGATGGTAACACTTCTATCCATGTTTGTCCTCTTACAAATGATATTTCTTTGTCACTTTCATCTAAAAACACTAATCTGTCTGTTGATAGTTTCTTTTCCCATGTTCCTTCGATTACATCACCGTTCTGAAATACTAATGCTTTACCTATACCGGTTACTGTATATAACATGTGATGTTCTTGATCTACTGGACCCTCCTCTTTTGCATAAACTACTGCAATATTTTTAGCCCTCAACTGTGTTTTGCTTTCAAGGTCTGTATGTTCTTTATCTCCATTAAATCTCAGATAATAATTATTTGCTGAGTCATATTTCCAAGTAACATCATACCCTGCCATACTATCCCAAAAATCAAATGATATTTCAGATGCTGTTGGTGAACTACTTGACTTACCATCAATAAACTTCCACATAACAAACTTTTCATCCCAAGCTACTCCATCAGAGTCGATATAATCAAATCCTCGTTTTGTTGCTTCCTCATAAATTTTATCAGTAGAACCAACTTTTTGGTGTTCAGTAGCAAGGTCCATTCTTCTATCATCAGTATAAAGAGCTGGGTAACCAGTATTTGTTGCACCGTTCATATCACTCCCGTATCTACCGTTTACCCAACCTACCTTTTCAAGTAATTTGTAAGCATCGACTCTCGGGTCTATTTGACCTTTAGCTTTTACACCACTAGGCATATTGTTATCAATATTGTTTGCCCCACCCCAGTGAACAAAAAGTGGATTTATTCCATACTCTAACGCATAATTTATAAAGTAAACTCTTGCACTTCTGATTTGTCCAATTGTATAGTTATTATCCGCAATTCCACAGTAGAACACTGCTAAAAATCTAGTAATTCCACCTTCTGCAACTGCTTCATAGACTACATCAGCTACAGACAGTCCTGATTGCGGGCGTGACTCTGTATGATTTTCAATTACTGCTACAATTGGCCTCTTTTTAGACCATAGTTCCATCTGTTCTTTTGTAAACAACTCTCCATTAATAGGGCAACTTTCAGTCTTAGGTTTTGATAAATCTACCCTTGATACTTTTCCTGTTGTCGGGTTAACAGTACCTGAGGCTCCACCTGTAACTAAGAAGGTAAATGCTGCGAGAGAAACTCCTGTAGAAACTAAAAAGAGTCCTATAAAGCCTAAAACTAGCATGAAATATTTTGACGATAATATCGATGTATTGTTCATTATTTTTTGCATATCATTTAATCGATAATTTAAGTGCCTTTTCTTCCTCTTCTGAAAGCTTTACTTTTACTTTACCAGAAAAGACCTCTTTTAAATATAGTCTTGTTCTCTCACGAGTATGTAAGCTTGTAATAATAATACCATTTTTATTTCCATCTAAAAGAGCCAAAGAGAAACTATGGTCACCACCGGACTCATTAAATGGGTTAAATTTGATAAGTCCAACCCGTTGAACATAATTATGAGACATACCTTTTATCCTCAAAATCTCTGATTTTAGGTGAACAATCTCACTTGTGTTGTTTGAAAACTCTTTATTCTTTGAGATTTTAATTAAGTCTTTAAATATAAAATATATCCATACAAATAAAGACAATGAAACAATCGATATTACAATTGCAATTATTGATATTATTAGGTTAATATTCATAGTGTAAGCGGAATCGCATTAATACAGGATATCTTAAAATAAGATCTATGAAAAGAACAAAAAAGCAAAAGATCAAAGCTCAGACTAGCCGTGTCAATACCCAATTGACATATAATTTTGACAAATCCTATAATCAAAATGAAGAAATTAAAGAGTCCGTAAATACGGATATAAATTCATCATTAGGCTCAATCAAAAAAGAATTATATAGAAGCTTAATCATAGCCTCATTGATCCTAATTAGCCTTGTAGTGATATACTGGGTTTCGTGAAGCAATTTAAGAATACTAAGGGGGTGATTTATATATGATGTACTGTGTAAAATGTAGAACAAAGAGAGAAGGAAAAGATGCACAAGCTGTAACTATGAAGAATGGTAAACAAGCAACAAAGGCAGTTTGTGAAGTCTGCGGAACAACAATGTTTAAGATCGGTGGAAACAAGTAAGAATATCTTGGCTCCTTCCAGAATTGGAAGTAGTAAGATAGACATTGTTTATAAAGCCTTCAAGAGGAACTACATACTAGTCCCTCTTGAAGTGTTTGGTAAGAACCCATTCAAAACACTAATCTCCACAATACTTTCTGCAAGAACAAGAGATGAGGTAACCCTAGTTAGATCACAAGAACTTTTTAAAGTAGCTCCAAATTTTAAGACTTTAAGTAAATTATCAGAGTCAGAAATAGCAAAAATTATCTATCCTGTAGGCTTCTATAAATCTAAGGCAAAATATTTAAAAAATCTAAATATTATAAAGGTTCCCAAAACTCGCGGGGAGTTGATGAAAATAAATGGCGTTGGAAGAAAAACTGCAAATTTAGTTTTAAACAGAGCCTTTGGTATACCTGCAATTGCCGTTGATACTCACGTTCATAGAATTTGTAACGCTCTTGGTTGGGTAAAAACAAAAACTCCAGAACAAACAGAAAAAGAATTAATTAAAATAATCCCAGAAAGCTACTGGCCAGAACTAAATAAACTGTTTGTTTCTATCGGTCGCCAATACACAACAAACAAAAGGCTCTTGGAATTTTTGAGGAAAGAAAAATTAATCTAAGCTTTTCCAAATATTTTCTAATCTAGCTTTTACTTCTGCATAAGTAGCTGGCCAGAAGTAGTTCCATCCAGACAAATGTTTTGCTCGTCTTTCAATATATGAGTCACCACCATTTTCTTTAAGATATTTAAATCTAGGTATATCTGCTGCTATTTCTTCTTCATATCTAAATCTTGGAATAAAAATGTATTTTAATCCCCATTTTAAAATTCCTACTCTCTTTTGTCGTTTTAAATGTTCATTTTCATGAATCAATAATGCTATATGCCATACATCAGGATTATCTAACTGTAAATTTTCGTATACAAATTTTGGTAAATATATATTTGGATAAACTGCTTGAGCAGTTTTATTAGAAATCCATGGAACTAAGTCCCAAAGTTTGGATTTCATTCTTATATTTGATGAAAGTTTCATATTAATTTTCCAAAACAATTGTTACTGGACCATCAAGTTCAGTTTGAATTTTCATATAGTCTCCAAAACTACCTGTCTGAATATTTAATCTAGTTTCTTTTAATTTATTAATCATATGTTCGTATAAAATCTTTGCTTTTTGTGGTTCTTCTGCATCAATAAACGAAGGTCTATTTCCATCTTTTGTATTTGCATAAAGTGTAAATTGAGAAACAAGTAATATTTCAGATTTAGTATCCACAACTGATAGGTTCATTTTTTCGTTCTCGTCTGACATTATTCGAAGCTTAACTATTTTGTTTACTAATTCATCAACTTGTTTTGTCGTATCACCTTTTTTAATTCCAAATAAAATAAATAATCCTTGTCCACTTTCACCAACAACTTTCTTGTCTTCTTCTCTCGTAACTTTTGCAGACTTAACACGTTGTATTACGATTTTCATTTTAGTAATTGTATCAGACTCTCAGACTTATGTGCAACTAAGTAATATATGTTGCACATATATAATTATTATGTAAGAATTATATATGGGTAAATGGAGAAATGGATACAAGAGGCCTAATCCAGCAAGAGACAGGGAAACTCGAAATATTAGAGACAGACGCAAACGTAAAGAGTTACGAAGTTGGTATATACAATACAAATCCCATTTAAAATGTAGTGTTTGCGATGAAAACCATCCAGCAGCGCTTGATTTTCATCATAAAGATCCATCTACTAAACTCCTAGAAATTGGAACCATGGTTTCTTCCGTACCAAAATTTTCAAAAGAAAAAATTACAGAAGAGATAAACAAATGTTTAGTAATTTGTTCAAACTGTCACAAAAAACTTCATTGGAAAGAATCTCATTCATAGTTCATACAGCCTTTCGGCCTCTAGAGAGTAATAAGCCAGATTCTGTATCTCGATAATCATCTGTCTAATGCCCTCATACTTTAAGCCTTGGGAAAACATCCTAATAACGGCTAAGTCGGAGGTTGCAGCGGGGAGGATTGCCTTCTATTAGACCCTTTCGGGCTTTCTAGAACCCTACTTAGCATTTCGGCTACGCAGGACGTTTCACATTGCTCGTCTCTGTTGCTCTAACTGGCTACACTTATTGCTAAATGCATCCCCAGCTTACGCTGGGCACCCTGTCTTCTGCTGTCTGGACTTTCCTCTCCAAATTACTTTGAAGCGATTATCTCCTCTCTAGAAAAGAGATTATACCATTTATAATCTAATTGACATAATTAAAGTAAGATTGAGTACCCAAGCATTGCTTAACACTCTGAAATTATTTTTCTAGCGCCGAAAGGCTTGAATATTTACTTTGAATGAGTGTTTGGACAATTATTACAATTGGAATTGATATAATCATTCCAACAATTCCTGCAATCCTAAAACCTACAGCAAGCGACAATAATGTAATAATTGGAGAAACACCAGTCGACTTTTCCATTATCTTGGGAACCAAAACATAATTTTCAAGTTGTTGAATTAGAATGGAAAATCCTATAGAAGCAAATCCTAAAAATGGAGAGATACTAAATCCTAATATTATTGCAGGTACTGCAGCAATAATTGGACCTAGATATGGAATAATCTCAAACATACCAGCTAGCATTGCTAAAGGTAATGCATAAGGAATACCTAATAACATAAATCCGAGATAACTAAATATTCCAATTGTTAACATTAAGGAAAACTGTCCCCTTGCCCAACCACCAAGTTTTATTTCCAAATCATTAATTAGAATTGCAACACCCCTTGTCCTTTCTTTTCCAAAAAGAAATTCTAAACTTGTATCAAACTTATCACGTACAAGAAGTAAATAAAATGCAAAAATGGCAACAGTTAAAATACTTAAAATGTTTCCAAATAGGGAAAACCCTGCCTTAATAATTTGACTAGGAACTGAACCAAGTTGCGACACCAACTGTTTTAAGACCTCTTCATTAGCATAGTTTTGAAGTCCTAGATTTTGAAGATAAAGTGGTAAGTTATTAGCCAAATTAGTAGTTTGCTCAATAAGCGCTGGTAATATTGAGGCTATCGCAATTCCAAAAAAACCAAATATTAATACGTAAGATAATATTATTGAAACTACTTTTGGAATTTTAAGCTTTGACAGTTTAATAACAAATGGATTTAAAACAGAAACTAAAAGTAAAGCAACAAATAATTGTAATACAATATCGCTAATGAAATACACAAACCAAAGTGATCCTAAAAAGACGACTGTAAATATTATTGTTTTGTGAGAAATCTCAATTTTTCTTGGCATCTTAATCTTAAGAATACCATTTATCTACATAATTTGCCACATTTTTAAGATAATCAATTTCAGATATCTCAAACCATACTATTCTTTTGTCTTTTTTAAACCATGTAAGTTGTCTTTTAATGTATTTCATTTCGTTTCTCTCCCACCCATAAATAAACTCCTCGTAGGTTAAACCTTCTTTAAAAAAAGATTCAGATTCTTTATACCCTAAAGTATTCATTGATTGATTTTTCCACGAAACACCTATTTGTAAAAGCATTTCAACTTCGTCGATAAATCCTTCATTCATTCTTTTTTCTACTCTATTTTTAATATTTTTTAGTAATAGATTTTGATTTGCTGATAATCCAATCATTAATACATCAACGTTTTTATCTAATATATTTTCTCGTTTTTCTACCACTTTCTTTTGTGTGCTATTTTCAATATTCCAAACTGCAACCTCAATTGCCCTTATAAGTCTTCTTGAATTTTTACTATCAGAAGAATTTAAAGATGCAGCCTTTGAACTATCAAGAACTGCGAGTTTATCAAACATTTCCTCGATACTAATTTTTTCTAAGCTTTTCCTTAGATTTTCATTTTTAGGTATGTCCACTGTTGGTATTCCATCTACTAAACTTTTAATATAAAGTCCTGTCCCACCAACTATTATTGGTAACTTATTTCTACTCCAAACATCCTCAATTACAATTTTCATTTCTCTAAAATAATCAGAGACACTATAACTTTCTTTTGGATCAACCAAGTCATATCCCCAAATTTTTATTTCATCGTCCCATTCTTTACCAGTTCCGATATCCATATATTTATAAACTTGACGAGAATCAGCAGAAACTATTTCACCATTAAACTGCTTTGCAAGCCTAAATCCTAGTTGTGTTTTCCCAGTCGCCGTCGGCCCACAAATTACAAGAATTCTTTGCATGTTCACAATTATACATTTAGTGCTTACTGTTTACTATGAATTGAGATTACTGAAGAACGAGTCCTTATATTTTAACCAAAGTAAACTCTTATCTGTATTAGTAGAAACATCCTTCTCAATCTCTGCTTTTGTAAAAGGCTTTAAAAGTGCTAATGATTTTTTCCAATAAATTTTATTCAAGACTGGATTTTTATAAATTTCAATTATAAATTCGTTGAATAAAGTCACGACAATCTTACTTAAAAAAGAATCGATCACTTCTGCTGGAATATCTTTTAGATACTTTTCTAAATTGTCTTCATCTCTAACTTGAGTAACAATTCCACCTTCGTGGACAGAGCCCTTAAACTCATTAATTTTTTGTAAATTACTAATATATCTTCTAGGATGTGGAAAAACGGTAGCAAGGCAACCGCAAATTTTGCCACCTCGTTTTAAAGCAGACAGCTCTAATGCACCATCTTCCCCAGGCGCTGGTTTTCTATCTTTTGTTAAAGGCTGAATAAAACCGCCGGATTTGATGAACATTTTTGAAGTAATTGCAAAATTAGCACCACGAAAATAAGGTTTAACTTTTTGAAATAGTTGACTTCTTGCATCTAAAACAAATTGAGCTTTATTATTATCAAGTTTAATTTTTAAGAATGGATCACACTCACCCGAAAGCAAATCGTATTTATCATCTTTAAAACCATTGTATATACTTTCAACCCAATTTTTAGGCAACAACGTATCAGCATCTGTGCCAGATATATATATTGCACCCATTTCAATAGCTTTTAGGGATCCTGAATTTCTCGCGTATCCGACTCCACTTTTTTGTTCATTTAGCAAAATAATAGGAAAAATTGAACTTTCAGAATATTTTAGAATTAAGTTTTTAGTATTATCTGTACTACCGTTATCGACAATAATAACTGAAAAATCTTTTCGTGTTTGACGAGACAATGAGTCTAACGTCTTAAGAATTAAATTCTCTTCGTTCAAAGCTGGTATAACTACAAAAAGTTTATTCATTGTGTTTTATTATATTATCTTAACTCTTTAATTAGCCTCTGAGCTTCATCTTTTGTTGACTTATAAAGATATTTTGATATTTTCTTTTTTGGATCACACAAGAAACTATCTATTATAAAACCTGCTACTGATCTCTCTAAAAGAGCCGCATTTACCAATTTTCTTGTTCGTTTTGAGTTAATTGCACCAGTAACCTTATAAATTTCATCAAGCCACAACTTTCTTTGATTATCCACTTGAACTGGTGTTATATCTTTTACATTGGCCAGTTCATACATAAACCAATGGTATCCAAAAACTGCATCAAAAAATGGATATCTCCATTTCCAAAACAGGTTTGAAAAAAGAATCACCTGTTTACTATCATTATTTTTATATATCAAATCTTTACAAGAAAAATGACCGTGTATAAATTCTAACTCTATTTTTGCATAAACTGTTGTGAGTACAGAATAGGCACTTTTTGCAAGTGCAAAATCCTCTTCCTCTCTTAATTTACTTTTAGGATAGGCTTTAAAAGATGTAGCGATCAGCGAATCCAAAGCCATATTTAAATTGTTTGTGTTTGACTCTGGTTTAGGTAACCACGGCTTCATAGGTATACAATTTTGACGATACTCTTTATAGTAACTAAGAAATGTTGCTATATTCTCGCTAGTAGCAATCTTTCCATCGACAACAACTTTATCTCCACTAGCATGTTCTGCGATTATTGCCTCGTAATTATTTTTGTCATTCCATAAAATACTTCTAAGTATTGATGGTGGGCCAACTAAAATGCTTTTGTTTTGTTTTGAAAATTCTTCAATCATATATATTTCACTAACATTTGGTCTAACACCTTGAATTTTTAACACCGCGTCTTTTTTATCATATTTACCCAACCAATGTGAGGCTCCCAAATTCTTTCCCCAGTATTTACTTCTCCAAATATTTCTTGATGAGATAAATCCTGTAACACTTGAAATTTCTTTTAGAATATCAAATTCTCTTGATGTCATATCAGAATCTTTATTTAAAGCTTTGGTTAAATCTATAGCTTGATGCATATTGTTCATATTATTAGTTATTATACTTCTTAAGTGTGTAATTCCATAGTTTAATTGACAAAAAGAGTGAAGAAATAGCAAATATCGATAGTGATAATTGCCCAAGAGGATTCGTTAGTCCAACTAGTGATCTGAATGAAAAAATAAAGACTAAACAGATTAAAATTAGTTGTGGAAATATCTTTTCCACAGAAAACTTAGGAGAAAACAAGAGAGTTAAAGATAAAATAAATATGTGGAACGAGAATAATATAATTAGTGATGATAAAATAATCAGAGAATAATTAATAAAATTAATTGCAATTATTATAAATAATATAAAATTTATTATTAAGTCAATTGGGTTTGTACCATAAATTAATATTCTATATATTGGATTAATTGGTTTTAAAATTAGATAGTTAAAATCACCTGAAGTTATTAAATTTTTTAAAATATTTATATTTTTATATACATACTTAGTAAGTATGATTAAGAATAATAATATAAGTGAAACATATAAATTTTTAAAAATTAAGTTTATAAAAACAAAACAAATTAAATATTCAGTAAGTATCTCAAATAAAGAAACTGATGATAAATAATTTCTGATCATTTTATTTTTTCAAATGGCCCATCAAAAAGTAATTTTTCTTCATCTATAATAACAACTCTTCTTACAAGTCCAATTAAATCGTTGACATTATCTGATGTAAGTAGAACTGTAGTTTCATTTCTTTTGACATATTCATAAATAAAATCATTTAGTAAATGCTTTGTTTTTAGGTCAAAATTTATAAAGGGCTCGTCTAAAAGCAAGACTTTTGGCTTATATATTAAACTTACGATAAGTTCTACTTTTATTTTTTGTTCTAGGCTTAAGTTTTTAACTTTTATATCAAGAAGTTTAGACGTTCTAAGAAGAGTAACTAATTCATCCAAGTTTTTATTATAATCTCTATCCAGCATGCTGTAAGTTGCTTTAGTAAACTCGATTGATTTGATTACAGATAGATCCTCCCATAATTCGTTCTTTTGAGAAAAAACAACTGATATTTGTCTTAAAAAGTCATAATGCCTTTCTGATGGATCAAACCCAAGTACTGAAATAAAGCCGGAATTTGGAGATTTTAGACCAGATAAAAATTTAATTAAAGTAGTTTTTCCTGACCCCTTTGGCCCAAGTAACCCAACAAATTCGCCAGTTTGCAAGGTAAATGAAACGTCTTTAAACAAATGATCGACGATAATTGCTTTATCCATTTAGCTAATTATATCACTATGCCAGAGGCACAAGCTTCGCTTAGCGTATTACTTGTCTTTTCAAAGTTTTGCCTGGGGTAAATTTTGGAGCTCTGTGGGTTTTAATTGTTACTAATTTATCAGTTTTTGGAATTTTAACAGTTTTACCTTTCATTGAAATAACTCTAAATGTTCCAAAACCTGAAAGAATTACTTTTTCGCCTTTGGAGAGGACTCTTCCAATCTCCGCTAAAAATACATCAATTGCCTCTTCTGCACCTTTTTTAGTTAAATGGGCTTTTCTCGAAACTAATTCTATTATTTCTCTTTTTGTCATATATGGGTAATATACTATTTAGCCTTGGTTGTGTCAACTGCTCGGACTTCACGAACTGCAGTAACTTTAATTTGGCCTGCATATTCTGCTTCTTTTTCAAGTTTTCTGGCAATATCATGAACTAAAATTGTTAATTTATCATCATCTACTTCATTTGGATCAACAAAAACTCTAACATCTCTTCCTGCTTGGAATGCGTATGCAGTTTCAACACCTTGGAAGCCCCTTACAAGTTCTTCTATTTTATCCATTCTTTTTACATATCCTTCATGTGGTTCGTATCTTGCACCAGGCCTTGATCCAGAAGCAGCATCTGATATCCAACAAATATAACTTTCAATTGAGGAAAATGGTTTATCTTCATGATGTTCTGCAATAACATTTACTACTTCTTTTTGAATACCAAACTTTTTAGCAGTTGTTACACCGACATCAATATGGTTTCCTTCTTCATCAGTTACAACTTTACCAATATCATGAAGTAAACATCCAAGTCTTACTATTTCTACATTTGCTCCAAGTTCTTGTGCAATTGCTACACCCATTTTTGTTTCTTCAATTGTGTGATGACCTAAATTTTGTCCATATGAAGTTCTGAACTTAAACTTTCCAATAAGTTTAAGTAAATCTACAGGTAAATTATAAATTCCACATTCTTCAGAAATCTTTTTACCTTCTTCAAGAAGTACATCTTCAAGATTAGCTCTTGTTTGTTTTAATACTTCTTCAATTCTACTAGGCTGTATTCTTGAATCCTTAACTAAAATCTCTAAGGCTCTCTTTGCAACTTCACGTCTAATTGAATCAAATGATGAGATTCTAATTTCATTTGTGTCATCAATAATAATTTCTACACCTGCGTCTTTTTCAAAAGCTCTAATATTTCTTCCTTCACCACCAATTATTCTTCCTTTAACCTCTTCGTTTGGAACAATGATTGAGGAGACTGTATATTCTGCGACAAATGCAGTAACACCATGTTTTAATGCATCTGCTAAGATTTCTCTTGATTTTTCAGCAGAATCTAATTTAATTCTTTCTTCAGCTTGTCTTATCTTTTTTGCAATTTCTGAGGATAACTCACGTTGTACTTCATCAAGAAGAGCTTTCTTTGCTTCATCAGCAGTCATTTTAGAAACCTGTTCTAACTTTTTAATATAATCGTTCTGTATAGCCATATGTATGAATTCTCTATTTTAACCTTATTCTTGGATCAAATCAATTGCCGAATTTATAATATCCCAGTTAAATCCTTTTCCTGCCAGATATTGTGATATTTTTTGTTTCTTAATTTTATCTTCATATTTCTGCCATTTGTATAATTTTTTTGTAATTAATTCTTTGGCAATTTTTACTTCATCAATTTCGCTATCATCTAGAATATTTTTAATTATATTTGTGTCTATTCCTTTTTGTCTTAATTCAAAAGTTATGTCTTTTTTAGATTTTGATTTAAAAGCAAGTCTTTGATCAACCCACCATTTTGCAAATTTTGTATCATCTAATAATTCTAATTTTATTAATTTAACGAGTATCGTCTCGTGCAAAGATGCATCTATTTCTTTTCTTCTAAAGTAGTCTTTTACCTCTTTAGTACTTCTTGGCCTTGTCATTGCAAATCTTAATGTTTTGTCAAAAGATTTGGACAGTTCTGCTTTTTTAATTATTTCGTTTATTTCTTCTTGTTTTAATTCTTGGTTAACTTTTAATTGCAACTTCATGAAGTTTTCTAGATCTAAACCAAAACCAAAAGATCCATCAAGATTTATATTGACACGCTTTTGGTTTTTTTGTGCAGTTATAGAAGTAATAATTGGCATATACCAATTATATATTAGTCCTCTTTGACATCTTCACCAATTTCAGTTGGGAGTTTTTTGCCTGAAGCTGAAAGTTCTCTAATCTTTTTCTCTATGTCATCTGCAAATTTTGGATTTTCTTTAAAGTAAAGTTTAGTTCCTTCTCTTCCTTGTGCAATTACTTTTCCTTCATAATTAAAGAATGATCCAGCTTTGGTTAGAATTCCAAGTTCAACTGATACATCAAGTAAATTTCCTGCCCTACTTATTCCATCTTCATTCATAATATCAAACTCCGCAACTCGAAGTGGAGGAGCTACTTTGTTTTTAACAACTCTAACTCTAACACGGGATCCTATTATCAAATCATTGTCCCCTTTTAAGGATTCAATTCTTCTAATATCAAGCCTTACTGATGAATAGAACTTAAGTGCAAGTCCTCCAGGGGTAGTCTCAGGATTTCCAAACATGACTCCTATTTTTTGTCTTAGTTGGTTTGTAAATATTAAAACTGTTTTTGATTTACTAATTGCACCAGTTAATTTACGAAGAGCTTGTGACATAAGCCTTGCTTGCATACCCATTGTAGAATCACCCATATCACCTTCAAGTTCTGCTCGTGGAACAAGTGCGGCTACAGAGTCAACAACAATTACATCCATTGCACCTGACCTAATTAAAGTTTCTGTAATTTCTAATGCTTGTTCACCTGTATCCGGTTGACTCATTAAAAGATCGTCCAAATTAACGCCAATTATTTGTGCTCTTACAGGATCTAATGCATGTTCAGCATCAATAAATGCACACTGTCCACCTTTTTTCTGTGCTTGTGCGATAACTGATAATGCCAAAGTAGTTTTACCTGAAGCTTCTGGACCATAAATTTCAACTATTCTACCTCTAGGAAATCCTCCAACTCCTAAGGCAAGATCAAGTGCAATTGCGCCGGTTGAGATAACCTCAATTGCTGCCATTTTGTCAGCATTTCCACCTAAACGCATAATAGATCCTTTTCCATACTGTTTATCAATTTGTTCCATTGCCATTTTAATAGCTTGAAGCTTTGCAGGAGTACCTTCTTGTTTTACTGGAGCATCAACTGTTTCTGTCTTTTTCTTTGCCATTTGTAATTACACAATAATACGAACGATTACCAAATGCAAGAAGTAAAATTTATACCGAAGTCAATATATCAAATTACGTTAACGTTTTGGGGATTGTTTCTTTCTTCTAGCTTTTCCACCAGTTCCGACCATTCTTCTTTGTCTTACTCTCCCATCTCTTGTTAACATGTTATTCTTTTTTAAGATTATTCTGAATTTTTCAGGATTTAATTTTACTAGTGCTCTTGAAATACCATGGACTATTGCTTCCATTTGTCCTTCTTTTCCACCACCAGCTACGACGGCCGTGAAGTAAAATTTATCAATTGTCTCAGTTAATTTAAAAGGCTTTGCAAGTTGAACTACATTTTCAATAACCTTTTTTCCATTAATTAAATTTTCACCAACACCCTTAAACAAACGAACTCTAGCCGCTGCTGACTTTCTTCTACCTACTGCAAATGTATATGTTTTTTTTAAATTATTCATAATTGGTCATTCTTATTAAAGTTGTTTTCATATTTATGTTTTGATCCTTTTGTAACATGTAGTCTTGCCATTCTGTCAGATTGTAATCTATTATCAGGTAACATCCCATAAACTGCAATTTCTATAATTCTTGCTGGGTGTTCCTTACTCATTTTTGAAAAAGTTACCTCTTTGAATCCTCCTGGATAACCAGAATGGCTTTGGTAAACTTTTTGTTCTGACTTATTTCCAGTTGTTTTTATCAATTCAGAATTGACAACAACTACATTGTCACCTGAATCCATATGAGTTGAATATGTTGCTTTCTGTTTTCCCATCAAAAGAGTAGCAATCTTAGTTGCTAATCTTCCTAAAACTTGTCCTTTGGCATCAATTAAATGCCAATCTCTTTTAACTTCTTTTTGTTTTGGTTGATATGTTCTTGCCATTTTTATATTTAAAAAATATATGCTTATTTAATTACAGCTTTTTTAGTAGATTTAACTACCTTTTTTGAAACTTCTTTTTTAACTTTTTCTTTTTTTAACTTTTCTGACTTTACTACTGGATCAGTCCACTCAAGTCTAACCATCTTTGCAAGATCGCCTTTTCTTGCGACTAATGGAATAATTCTTGTAAATCCACTTGGCCTGTTTACAAAAGTTTTTGCAACATCAGTCCATAACATAGTTGAAACATTTTTATTATTTTTTAGTCTTTTTAGGACTTGTCTCTTTGAAGCTAAGGTATCTTTCTTTGCTAAAACTACTAAGCGATCAATTAATCCAACAATAGCCTTAGCTTTGGCTTTAGTCGTCTTGATCCTCCCATGGAGGACCAAGTTTTCGACTAAACCTACGAATAACAATTCTCTGGAAGACCTTTCTCTCGAAAGCTTCGTTCCAAAAGTTCTCTTATTCATAACTTACTGTTTTTAAATAGCAAAAGCTACTTAAAAACTCACTCCTTTCTCACCAAGTGCGGCTGAGATAATTTTTAAGGACTTTTCTCCTAAATTTCTGACTTTGACAAGCTCATTTTTATCAGCTCTTACTAAAGCATCAACGGTTTCGAATCCAGATTTTGCTAAGGCATTAGCAACTCTTGTAGGTAATCCTATTTCTTCAACAGATAACTTTCCAACAAGTCCTAAGTCATTAACTATTACTTCTTCTTTAACCTTCTCTGCTTTTTTAGGTGTAACTATTTGAGCAAAATAAGAAACTAATGTTTCTGCAGCTTTTTGTACTGCTTCTTTTGCATTAATAGTTCCATCTGTCCAAACTTCGAGTGTTAATTTATCATAATTTGTAAATCTTCCAACACGAGTTTCCTCGACTTTGTAATTTACTCTTACGATAGGAGAGAATGATGCATCAAGTGGAATCATACCTATTTCAGTTGAACTTCTTGTATCTGCTGGTAAATAACCAGAGCCAGATTCAATTACCAAATCTGCATCAAGTTTTGCTCCTTTGTTTAGAACTGCTAAAACTAATTCAGGATTAGATATTACAACTCCTGCTGGAAGTTTGATATCTGAAGCTTTTACTTCTCCTGCTGTAGTTACTTTTAAAGTTGCATTTGTTGGTTTTTCGCCAGTGTATGAAACTCTAACTTTCTTAAGATTTAAACAAAACTCAACAACATCTTCCTTCATGCCGGAAAGAGCAGAAAATTGATGATTAACTCCTGCAATTTTTACAGAAGTAATTGCCGCTCCTGGAAGGGAAGTCAAAAGTACTCTTCTTAATGAATTACCAAGTGTAAAGCCATATCCTTGTTCCAAAGGAGTGATGACAAGCATTGAATAACTTTTTTCTTTCTTTTCTTCTAATATTTCAAATATTGGTTGCGACATAAAGTATCACCTCCTTAAAGGTTTTCGAATTGTACCATCATCGTGAGTAAAACTCAACGATATCTTGTTCTGAGACAATTTCTGTAATATCTGATCTTTTAGGATCAGATCCGACTTTTCCAACTGTTGCTTTTCTTTCTAACCAAGCTGGGACTTCATAATCCTCAAGATCTACTACTTTTTTAACATTTGGATTATTTAAAATTTTTGGTGTCAAGGAAACTACATCGCCTATTTCTGTGTGATATGAAGGAATATTTAATTTTTTACCATTTACTAAGATATGTCTATGAGAAACCAATTGTCTTGCCATAGGCCTACTTTCTGCAAAACCTAACTTATAAACTACATTGTCTAGTCTTCTCTCAAGAAGTGATAATAATGCTTCACCTGTATTTCCTTTAGATTTAACTGCTTTACCTATATAAATTCTAAATTGTTTTTCTAATATTCCATATATTCTTTTGACCTTTTGTTTTTCTCGAAGTTGTTTTCCATATTGTGATTGTTTTTTAATAATTCCTTTTGGACCGTGGACTCCAGGCAAAATATTAAGACGAGTTAATTTAGCACCTTTGCCAAATAAATCTACACCTTCTCTTCTTGATAATCTGTCTTTCGGTCCGTTATATTTTCCCATATTTTATACTCTTCTCTTTTTCTTTGGTCTTGGTCCATTGTGTGGCATTGGCGTAACATCTGCAATAGATGCAATTTTAACCCCAGATGCTTTTACGGCTCTCAAAGCTGCATCTCTTCCCGGTCCTGGTCCTTTTACAAAAACTTCAACTTCTGTTACTCCTTGATCTTTTGCTTTTTTAATTGCAGTTTCAAGAGCTGTTGTTGCTGCAAACGGTGTTGACTTTCTTGTTCCTTTAAACCCAGATGCTCCTGAAGAACACCATGCGATGGTTCCACCCGAACTATCACAAATATTTATTAAAGTATTGTTAAAAGATGCAGAAATAAAAATTTTAGCTGGTCCTTCAGATTTTATTTTTTTGATTGCCATATTATTTTTTAGATGTTACTGCTGTTTTTGCTAATGCTTCTTTTTTAAATGCTCCAACAGTCTTTCTCTTGCCTCTTTTTGTTCTAGCATTTGTCTTTGTTCTTTGTCCTCTTACAGGAAGTCCTCTAGTATACCTTATGCCTCGATAAGATCCAATTGCTTGCAATCTATTTATATTTGCTTTTACTCTTCTTACTAAGTCACCTTCTGTTGGATACTCTTCAATTTTTCCAGTAATTTTATTTATATCTTCAGCTGAGATATCTTTCACTCTTGTTGACGTATCAAACTTTAAAAGATCCAAAATTTTTGTAGACATAGCCCAACCTATACCTTTAATTCTAGTTAAAGCATAGTCAATTCTCCATTTGTCGTTTAATTCTATTCCTGATATTCTTGCCATATATTTAGATCGATTCAAGCTTCGCTTATCCTTGTCTTGCTTTGTGTCTTGGATTTTTACAAATTAATCGCAAAACTCCTGCCCTTTTAATTAGCTTACAATCTTTACATCTTGGTTTTACTGATACTAATACTTTCATAATATTTATATTACAAGCTTTGCTTATTTTTTTAATATTTAAAAACTATTCTTCCTCTATCCTCATCATATTTTGTCATTTCTACCTTAACTCTGTCTCCAGGGAAAACTCTAACATATGCTTTTCTCATTTTACCTTTGAGAGTAGTTAATAAAGATTTTCCATCAGCTGTAACAACCCTAAACATTGTATTAGGCAAAAGCTCTGTAACTGTTCCTTCAAGTAAATAACTTCCGTCTGTTTTCATACCAAAAAAACCACTCTTAGGTGATTATCTTAAATCCTTTCTCTGTTACTAAAATTGTATCTTCGAAAAGCCCTGCTATTTTACCATCCTCAGTTACAATTGTCCACCCATCATTTTCTTTGACCAAATCAGGTTCTCCTTCACAGTACATAACTTCAACTGCTAAGGCCATGCCTGTTACAATTTTGGGGGATTCAATCCGGAGCCCTGATGTAAAACATGGAATATATGGCTCTTCATGCAATGTTCTACCAATCCCATGGCCTGTTAAGTCAAGAATTGGGGAATAACCTGCCTTAACTAATGTATCTTCAATAGCCTTTGACACGTCGTAGATATATGAGTTATTAGGCTTGATTACTTTAATGGCATTTTGAAATGCTTGTTTTCCTACTTTTAAAAATTTTTCCTTATCTTTTCCAGAACTGGTATTCCTTAAATTAATACCAAAGCTAATTGAGGTATCTGTATTAAACCCTTTGTATAAAAGCCCAACGTCAACACTTATATTATCTTCATCTTTAAAAACAATTTCTTTGTGTGGAATTCCATGGACAACTCCATTGTTAACATTTATACATGTTGACCATTGATAATCTTTAACTTTATTAAAATTTGGTTCTGCACCATACTTGGTAATTAATTTAAATGCTAGAGAGTCGATTTCCTCTGCAGTTACACCAGCTTTTGCAGCATCTTTTAGTGTAAGTTTTACTTCGTGAAGTATTTTCCCACCCTCTTCCATTATTTTAAACTCTTCAGGAGTTTTCAAATCAATTTTCCGCATTTTCAATTATTTTAGCTAAATCTTTTTGGATATCTTCAATCGATCTTTCTCCATTTACTCTTACAACCTTAGTATCTTTTTTAATTTCATCAATTAATTTCTCTGTTCTACTATGATAAAGTAATAATCTTTTTTTAATCGCCACTGGTGTATCATCTTCTCGTTTCCTGAGAACTAATCTTTTTATCGTCTCTTCTTCACCGATCTCCAAAACTATTGCTAAATCAATTTTTACTTGTTTTTCTACAAGCCAAATTTTTAAAAATTGATACTGTTCTAAAGTTCTTGGGAATCCATCAAATATAATATCATCATATAAATTTTTCTCATCAAAAAAAGCTGTTAAGTATGATGTAAATTCAATGTCAGGTACTAGATTTCCTTCATCAAGTGATTTTTTAAGTTCCAGATTTGTTTCTGCAACTTTTCTTAAATATGCACCTGATTCAAAGTAAAAAAATCCACACTGCTCGGCGAGCAGTCTGGCTTGTGTTCCTTTTCCTGATCCTTGTGGCCCAAATAATACGATGTTCATATAATAAGTGTAATTTTACTCTAACTCGAAGCTAAAAAATAGAGGATTATTGAAGTTTAATTTTTGCCTGTCTCAAAATACTTACCAAAGTTTTTCTTTTTAAATCTTTATTGCGTATTGGAACTGTTACTCTTAACTTTAAACTCTCATTATATAAATGTAAATGACTTCCTGCTTGTCTTAAAGTAACGAATCCATTTTTTCGAAGTAACTTTTCAATTTCTCTTGGTTTAAAACTTGGCAGTTTTGACATTTAGTTAAGCTCCTGCAAACATTCTATTTGACCAATCAATATCAATTGAAGTTGTAAATGCTTTTTCATCAGGCTCTGGAATTTCTTCATTATTTTCAGATAAAACCTGCAAATATCCATAAATTGCATCTTTTGCATTTTTAAGCGCTTCTTCATATGAATCACCTTCAGTAATGACACCTGATAATTTAGGCACAGTCACACTGAAACCACCTTCCTCACAAGGTTCAAAAACTGCATTATATTTTAGTACCTTCTCAACAATTTTCTTAGACATATAAATATTATATCACGTAGTGCCAGATCTCATATCGTTTGGGGCACCAGAATCAAAATTGCAAGGTGAGACCTTGCAATAACTATAGAAT
>ERZ1292625.466-Hain-H41-01um-R1-466-length-62144-cov-10_pt1 | contig 62144 bp, 114 predicted proteins | sample MGYA00564400_ERZ1292625 | MGnify/ENA primary metagenome ERZ1292625 (study PRJEB36523, sample SAMEA6512639) | groundwater metagenome | collected 2019-01-08 | study: AquaDiva: Metagenomics assemblies of 32 groundwater samples | reverse complement strand
CTGATTGATTTACATACAACTTCGTCCCCGGGCTTGTCGTCCCGATGCCGACGTTTGTTCCACTAATTGTAATTACTCTTCTGAGTACTAATTCTATTAATTCTTGTTGTAATACATTTGATAATAATAAAAATTCTTTTATTTTCATGAAAAACTACCTGTTGTTATAAGTAAATCATTTGAATATGTTAATATTTGTACATAACTACCAGCTCCTATAAATTGTATAATACTTCCTATTCTACTTCCTGTAATTCCTGTACTTGTTCCACTTATAATATATTCAAACTTATAATAAGAATTATTACTAACTAATGTAGGAGTAGTTAAAATATTATAGAAACTTCCCATCCCAAAAATACTAGAGCCTTGATATTGATTTGTTATATTTATACTTCCTGTTACATATACAGACCCAGCTACTGTACTAGTACCACTAAACACCCAAGGTGTTGTTCCTTGAAAGACAGAACCAATTATACTTCCAACTCCGGCATAACTACCAACCGTTTGTGGACTAATAATATTAATAGAACCAGTAGAATAAATCGAACCAGCTATGGTCGAAGTTCCACTAACTGCCCAAGGACTAGTAGTTTGAGTAACATTAATAAAACTTGTTCCAGATTGATTTACTACACTTCCAAAAATCTGAATACTTCCACCGTTAACCCAAGTATTACTTCCTTCGTATAAATTACTTACTCGAATAGAACCAGTTGAGTAAATACTTCCTGTAACAAGCCAAGGAGAGGTACCTTGATTTACTACTCCACTAATATTAGTCAATCCGCTCGAATATGTTTGTAACAATCCAGAATGATATACTTGAGTCAAACCACTTGAATAAACTTCTACTTGGTTACCAGATTGAATATAAATACTATCTACACTTGCACTTACTGAACCAATGATTATATTACCACTAATACTAACAGTTCCATATGTATTAACCGAACCTGGTACTACTACGTGTAATTGACCTAAGTCGTTTACTTGTGCTGTGTTTGCATAATTACCAATTCCCGACCCGTAAATTTGTGCCACTACTATTTACCTCTTTTAATTTTATTTAATTGTTTACTTATTTTAGTGGGTAATTTGTCTAATTTCATTTGGCTATTTGTACTTTTTAATTCGTTTAATAGTCTCCATAAAAGAAAGTTTGTTAATACCGGACTGTCATAACTGCTAATTGATACTCCTCTGTTAGCATTATTCAAGAGTAATCTAATTCCTTCTAATTCTCTCCAGAAATCGTTTATTCTTTTCTCGTATTCACTAGGCTTAATATCATCTTCCTGAGGTAATAAATCCTTACGGGTATATATTTCTTCTTTTATTTCTTGTTTAGTTTCTTTCATTTCTGTTTTATTCTGGTTTATTCTGGTTTATTCTGGTTTATTCTGTTACTGATAAAAGTGAGCAACGACATGATGGATGTCTAGGTGGTTGGTTCTCTCCTACGTTTAGTTTATTAATCTCGAATACTTGACCGTTTAATGCTAAACACAACGGACATGTTCTATCACTTATTGCTGCTATCCATTCGACCTTTTCTATATTATTTGATTTATACAAATCGACTAGACCTTCATTGGCTAATCTAACAGTCTCCGTTCTGGCTATCATTTCTGGTCTGACTACTGCTGGAATAACTACTCCTGTACTTGTTGTTCTATCTTTAAGTGATATGTCAGTTTCGATAGCTTTCTTGATTTGGTTAATTGATTGATTCTCCCTAAACCCTGTTTTCATTATTTGTCTTAACTTCTCTATATCAGTTTTACTTAACAAGCCGTCTAATATATCTTTCTCAGTCAGAGCCTTTAAATCAGTAAATGGGTCTTTTTTTAATACCTCTAAGATATATATAAGATACTCAGTATAAGTATATCCTTTGACTTCTTTGAGGTTTACCCAGTTTTGAGTAGTTATGTCTAAAGTTTCCTCTAAGTTTTCTTTTATGTCTGTATTAACTTCTTGCTTAACCTTTCTTTGTTGTTGCCAATACCAAAATTCGTCTTTTTCGTCTTTCATTCTATTGCTAAAAATTCGTATTCTCCTCCACCATATACGTTTAATGTTCCGTGAGTTGATGAGCTAGCTACTATATCTTTAATCGGCATTCTCTTCATAATAACTTTTGTTCCTTTTTCTCCTGCGAACATTCCTGCTACATCAGAATCTTGTGTCCAGCTTATTACTCTTCCGCCTCTATCGTTAGCTGTTTCCCCTTCGTTTATTCCTCTATAAAGAGTAACTGTTTTACCATATTTTGATTCTAGTCTTTTTTGAGTAACTTGTCTATCAAATACTGCTGCAGGACTATCGCTTGTTGCAAAACTTTGTATTTCGTTTCTAGCTTCCTCAGTAGGACTATTACTATATTTATTCAGAGCCATTTCGTTTTTTTGTATTTCATCTGCATAACCTTTTTCTTTCGCTACAGCTATTTTTGATTCATGAAAATCTTTTCCGTATGCATCTATTTTGACTTTATCTGCTGCACTTACTGCAACTGCATTTTGTCCACCATAACCTTTTCCAGTATCGTCTATATATATTTTAGCACCATTAGGAGCAGTAAACCAACCTTCAGTTAAATCTATTTTATTCCCTTGTCTACTTAGATTGACTAAATCTATCATTCTTTGAACTTGATTATCATTTAATTCGAAATCATTTGGTACTTCGGGTTTAGGCAATAAGTCTAATAATTCAGTTATATCGTCAATTGTTAAGTTCTCTCCTGCTTGATTAAAATCAAATGTTTGTTTTGTTTTAGTTTCTGGTTTAGTTTCTGGTTTAGTTTGTAATTCTATTTGTTGAGCTTTTTCATCTTCTACTCTTTTGTCAGCTTCTTCAGGACTCTCTAATTTATCCTTCATATCTTCATAACCAAGTAAATCAGCAATTTCTTCTTGTATCCTTGCTTTAAGACCAGGTTGTATAAATGGATTCATCAAAAGAGCGTTTAGTCCAGTAATCTTTAAGTTAATCTCTTCGTCGTCAGGTAAATCCCAAATGAAAGTAGGTTGTTCGTCTAATCCTTTACTTCTAAGGATTGGTCTAATAATCTTCTCTTCTATAATATCACTAACTTGATTCTGGATACTTTTAATAAATCTTCCGTGAGCTTTTAATTGTGTCTTAGCGATACCTTCGTTTAACTGACCACTTCCCATCAAAACTTCAGGCATTTGTGTTCCTGCTAAAAGTTTCCTGAAGTAATACATATTTGTATCAGTCAAGTTTTTACCTAAATCAGGAAATGTAATAGTTTTAATATCAACATCGGCGTCAGTGACCCAATTGTGTGAATTGTTTAAATAAGTTAGTGTGTTTCTTACTTGGTCTACCACTCCTCTAGGAGTGACTTTACCAGGCTCACCGACTTTGACGTGGTAAGGTTGAGCAGCTTTTCGTTCGACGAGTATTTGTAAGTCAGCATCGTTTTTAATAGAGTTCTCGATTACTGTTTCATTGCTAATTAAAATTCCCATACCATAAGCATCATTAGGTGTTTTGTTTATTTGAAGGTGTGCGATTTGATTAGGTTTAAAATTAATTATATCAGTCGTCTTGTCGAAATTATCATAATTAACTTTGTTGAATTGTTTGGTGTATTGATTATATTCAAGCACTTGACCTTTTTTATTTCGCTTGACGTACATATAATTAGCATTCATTACTCTTAGTTTAATCTCTTTAAGGTCAATCTCAATAAAGCCATTACCTTTACCTAAGCCCTCCTTGACCCAAGCTTTGCAGATTGTGTAGAAATTAGTATCATGAATAAAACTATCAAGTAGCTTCTGTGCATTAGGATTCTTTACTTTGATTTGGAAATTGCTGACTATGCTGTCTGTATGTTTGTCTAAGATACCGTTTACCACACCATCACGAGAAATCAATTTTTCTACTGTTTCGAATTCGAATGGATGTTTAGCACCTAATCCTCTAGGAAAGAATACTTGTTCGTCATTTGACTCCCCTTTAAATTCTTCGGCTATTCTCAGTGAGGTCTTTTGTCTATCTTCGTTACTCACTGCAAAATAACCACCTACTTCTTTAATCTTAGACATCTTAGACATTATCAAAAATAATACATAACTTACTTATTAAAGATTAATAAATTGAATATATATTAGCTTATTTACTTAGAATTCTCGTACTTAAAGATTTTGAATACAGCCAAGAAAAGTTCGAACTTATCTTCTACTTCTTTGAATTCGTAGTTGTCTAAGTTATGGTTAATGTGTAAAAGAGCTAGTTTATAATTAATATCATGTTCCTTTTTATGAGTAAAATAAGGTCTAGGATTTTCTTTATCAAACATTAAATCTATTGGTTCTTTATTGATACTTTCTAATGCATGTTTATAAGCGCTTAATTGTAGTTCCTGAGTTATCCAAGTACTCTTAGAAGTTTTAATATCTACTATCCATAATTGTCCATCTATCTTAACTATTAAATCAATCGTTCCTGCATAACCTTCTTCTTTGTTGATGACCATCTTTTCAACGTCTATTATCTCAACTTTGTGAGTATCTTGGAGATTAGTTATCCATTGAGTAAACAAATCAACGCTTTTTCTCTCGTTCTCTGATAAGTCTAAATATTCAGACAAATTTAAATATTTTCTAAAAGTCTTTTCAATAGTTTTGTGTACGTTCGTTCCGTACTCTCCAGCGTCCTCGAATAATTTTTTACTATCAGGATTAGTAAACTTCCATCTCCAGAAACCTTCGCTTTTTGGATAGTATTGTAAGATTGAGGTAACAGATGGATAATCTTTACCGTCTATTGTATAATGTCTTCCTTTGTCTTCAGTTGTTCTTGTTATGGTTCCTTGATTTTCTATCATTTTATTATTGGTAACTCACCACATGTTGGACACTTCAACGGACCGATATCTTGTACATATGTTTTTTTACATTCAGGACAATCTACTTCAAGTTTTTCGACCCATTCTGTCTTATTTAGATATACTTTAATTACTTTATAAATCTTATTGTTCCCGCTTATGTATGCCATGAATTCGCCATTAGTCTAAAAAATCATAAACGTTCCTTTTACTTCTTCTATATTTCGAACCTGGTCTAATAGATATCTTACCTTCTTCTTTTAGTTCATCTAATATCCTTTGTAGTTGATTAAGAAACTTATCGTCATCTTCTTCTCGTATTTTTCTTATTTCGCCGTATTCAATATAATGTTCCTTCTGTGCTACAATCTGTTCAATATCTCTATATGTTCGTTTTAATTTCTTTCTCATATTGTCTATCTCTTCATTAGGAAAAATATCTGAATTATCACAACCTAAGAAGATGTCTCTAATTTCATCGTCTGTATAAGGTTCTAAATGATTAGTAGCTTCCTCTCTTGTCTTATCATTATGTATCTTCTTTTCCTCCCAATCTTCTCTATTTGATTTGCTGCTTACTCTACCTACTGACTCTTTTTTATCTTTTTTTATTGTTAACTCAGCGTTGTGTAAGTCGATTGTATAAAACCTAATTTTCTCTTTTAAGTCTTCTATAATTGGTAATAACTCTTTTAATCTTTCTTGTCTGACCCTGTCATCAGGAAAGTTGTTTGTTATATCATACTTTAGATTAGCTATCTTTTTACTTAGTGTATCTCTTTCGTCTCTAAGTTTAGCTAATTTTTCTGTATCTTGTTTGATTAATTCTTCTCTGCGAGTTAAGTCGTTTGTCTCTACCATCTTTTTTAATATAAGAATAGTCTCCTTTATAAATACTATTTGTCATTCTATAATGTTAACGCTCAGACCTATACACTAAAGTATCCTACCATTATGCTGAGAGGTAACCACCTTGGTATTCGGGATTAAACCAACAGAAGTAAACAAGACAATCAGCAAAATCAGGAGATTTATCTGGGTCTACTATTACTATTTTAGCTGTACTCGAGAATTTCCATTTCATACTAACTAACTCGTTTGTAAGTGTTTTATAATCAGGTATACCTAGTTTATTTTCATCGAATAAAGCTTTTAATCTAAAGAAACTTTCAGCTTTTCTATTATGAAATCTCTCATCGTCGTTTACTGGTTTTTCACCATAATGACATCCGGTCACGATACAATTTCCTACTCCGTTTAACTCTACGAATTGTTTAACATTTGAAACAACACCTGCTCCTAGACCGATTGTATCAATAAATACTCTTAGTTTCTCGAAGTTGTATCTATCTGATTGAATAATGTTATTAATATAACCTGCAATATTCACATTTTCGCTTTTATCTTCGTAGTATATTTTCTCGACTAAATAGTTACCTTGTTTACTCAAACGTCCTGTCATTATTACAGTTTTGTCTAATCCCTTGTCTGCAACGTCACAACTAATAATCCGAGTGTCTGCATCGAATACAACGTCTCTTTTGATTGCTTCGTTAATTTTATTTAGGTTAAAGATACTATCCTCAGCCTCCATAGGGAACTCGCTTTCGTATAATACTGTAAACTCAATAGACGTTAACTCTCGTTTTTGTTGCATTACGAACTCTTCAGTCGTTCTTCCTTCTTTGACGGCAGTTCTCCAGTCTATATGAATTTTATGAAAATCTGGGTCAATATAATGTTGAAAGGCTTTACAATCTCTTGTCCATGGGTTGAGTAATTCGACCAACATACAGTTATCGGGATTAGATGTGAGCATTCTCATTATTTTTACATAAGCTTCATTGTTAATTCTTGTGGCTTCGTCTACTATTATAATCCCCTCGTTAATACCATGACCCATTAAGTTATCAGCATTATCGTGGCAAGTCATTACTCTGTACCAATTACCGGTTTTGAATGTTTGAAATGCTCTGCTTGTTTGGACTGTTAGTTTTTCTTCATCTGTAGCACTCAAATCAGTAATTTCTAATAAACTTGGACATCTTTGGATTAATTCGGCTAGATAATTTCGTACAATCAGACTTTGTTGTTCAAGTGGTGATAAGAAGTATATTTGTTTGTTTACATTCAATATAAGGTAAAGTCCGATAGCAATAGCTACACATCTAGATTTTCCGTATTGTGTCATTGCACTTATACTGAATCTCTTATATTCAAAGAAAGTGATTTTTCTGACTATTTCTACTTGATTTGGCGAAAGGTCAAAGTTAAAGTAATAGCGTGCAAGGAATAAAACATCCTTCTCTTTTATAGCTTTTCTTAGGATTTCTTCTTGACTTAACTTATTCAATTCACTTATTAACATCGTCGTCCTCTGTATTAGAACCATTCTCCTCAACGATATTGTGTTTATTGAGTATCTGAGTAAGTTCTGGGTGTACTTCTAAATATATCGAATGCATTGATTTTGCACTATCCGGTCTAATTTCAACATTTAGATTGATATTCTTATTTCCGTAGATTGTCTTGAATGTATTGTTAAGTGTATTTAGATAGAATATTTTAGTTTTGTCGTCTAGTTCAGCTTTCTCTAAAGCGTCAATAGTCTTTTCTAATAATTTCTTAAATTCCTCAGGATTAGATAAATACTTGATAGCATTAGCTGGAATCTTCTTACTGTATTTACCGTGTTTCATACTATTCAACGTATTCGCTCGTTTTTGTCTTTCACTCGCTTCTTTCTTTAGTGGTTTATCTACATTATATACAACTTGTTCTTTATTTTCTGTTTGTTCGTTTTTAATTTCGTCCATTTTATTTATAATGTATAAGGTATTTGTCTAAGATGTAATCCTATAAGCTTTCCTTAGAGCACTCGAGTAGATATCGTGACATTTTTTACAGACTACTTTAAGGTTTCGGAAGTTAGAATATCCTAGTTCTGGATTGATTTTATGTATTTGTAAATCTGTTGATTCTTTCTTTTTATGACACTCTTCGCATACATTCTCTACGAATTCAATCAGTAGAAGTCTCTTTTTTGGGTTTATCATTGTTTGAATTTTTTTTGTTTACTTTCTTGTTTATGTATCCACATTTTAAACAGGTAAAGTAATCTTTATTTTGTGCTGTCTTACTCGAATTACACGTTGGACACTTCATTCTTGTTCTTCCCATTCTTCCCACCCGTTGTTTTTTGCTAGTTTATACATTTCTACAAGGTATTTATATTGTTCTGGCTTGTGTTTAGATAACCATAAATAGAAAACAAATGGATTTCTATGAGGACTGTTCTCTAAACTAAATTTATGATGCTTGACACACAAGGTAATACCGTTGCTTATATCAAACCTAAAGTTTTTATTCTCTCTAGGGATTATATGATGAGCATTTAAGAACTTATCAGTTCGACAAATTTGACATACTTTGTCTCTTTGCCTGACTAAGATACTCCACTCCTTGAAAGCTTTATTAATTTCTCGTCTCTCTACCTGAACTAACTTCTTTTTAGTTAGTTCCAATCTACTTCCCCTTTAATCTGTTTGTTACAGAATCGTATGCTCTTTGGATTGCCTCTTCTTTACTTTCCATCACAGTTACAGTATTTTTATATCCTTTGAATTGATATTTCTTATACTTAATAACTACTGGTAGTCTATGTTTGTCTGATAGTTCTGGGTCTGCTTCTTCGCTTTCTTCTAGTAATGTAAAGTTCTTTAAGTCACTATATTGTTCCCATTTGATTTCATCTAATGTAGGTACTTTAAATCCTTTTACATATCCTTGTCTTCTGAATTGTTTATTAAAATTCTCTTGAATCTCTTTAACATCTTCTCTTGCTGCCCAAATTGCGAATGGTTTACCTTGTTTCATAGCTTTTTGTTCTTCGTCTGCTAGTCTTTCGTTAAATTTATCTTTTGGTGTACTGACTTTACCGCTTGGTAGTTCGATTGGAACAAATGCTTGACTATTCTCGTCAGTAACATCACCTGTTAGTTCTTGTCTTGTTGGTTCCCGAATAATTTCTATTGTATTTACCTCCTGTATATTTATTTAGTCTATTCCAGCAATGCGCTTTGGTTCGACACCATTTTTTAATTGGTCTTCTACTTGGTCAATTACCTCTTGCGTTTGCTTAATTGAAAATTCTATATCCTGTATAGCTTTAGCGTTTTCTCTATCTACTTTTCTTCTGAGAGTATCTCGCCATTTGTCGTCTAGTTCTCTGTTGTAATTATATTTAGCTATTTGGTCTTTTGAGTATTCTAATTCTTCTTTAAGTGTTTTTAGCTCTTCCTTTCGAACTTTAAGACTCTTTTCAGTTAATTCTTTTTCCTTTTTATCTAATTGTCTTTTCACTTTGTTATTGCCTCCATAATCGCTACTACTAACACCGCTAAAAATATAATAACCATCAAACCTATAATTATTAAAAATGAAATCCACAGAGGACTAAATACCCACCACCAAGACCAGTTGATTACATTTGTCAGTTTAAAAATTACAAATAATAATGTTAAAATACTAACAAGCGGAAATTCGTTAGACATGGTCTGCTCCTAGTTTATCTTGAAAAATGACTAAAGCTAATTCCCATTCTTCTCTCGTTGGAAATTCTGAATAGTCTGGATATTCAATATAAGGTTTAGCTAATTCTCTTGCTTCCTTTACGCATTCGTTTAATAATTCTTGGTTGTTCATCGTTCTGTTATTTTAAACATCATCTTCGGTTTATATTGTAATTTAATATCTTCTGGAATAACAATCCAACCTTTTCCGTTGCAACCATGACATGTACCTAATTTATATTTTCCGCTACCTAAACATACTGGACATAATTCTGCTTTCATAAAAACTCCTTATCGATTTTTTCGATTTGTTCATCGACAATATCCCTGCAAAATTTGTCAGAATTAAATTCTGGATACTTAGCAAAGAACTCGTGTTGTCTATTTTTGAAACCGACACTTCTCTGACGTATCTTCTCTTTTGGGTCAACTCTTTTTCCCATAATGTGTAATCACTTTATGTATAATCTATATATAATGTCCTTTATATATTGTGAGATTGTGGATTTAGACCCATATTCGTAAGGTATCCATCTTTTGTCTTCTTATCAGCTTGTTCGCATTTGTCTGAACAAAAGACTGGATTAGGAAACTCTTTATCTTCGTATTTTATATCTGTTAGAACTTTATTCACACATCTAAATCTTCCACAACTTCTCAGTACCTTTAAGTCGTCTGTTACTTCTAAGCCTTCTTCAAACAATCTAAGATTATCTTGTTGTATTATAAAATAACAATGTGCACAAGTAAACTTTTGTCTGATGATACTATTTGCTTGTCTACCTGTTTGAGGTCCACAAATTTCACATTTGTATTTATTTAATTCTTTTAAATCTTCGTATCTGTTCTCGCTTTTTATTCTTTTCATATCTCTTTATATATTTTGTTATTTAACTACTTTTATTGTTATTCAAGAATGATAACTAAAACGAACAGGATTCGCCACCATCCACTCTAATATTCTCTCCGTTTATATGTTTAGCTAAATCACTACACAAAAAAGTTACTAAGTTAGCAACATCTTCTGGTTTACCATAAGTATAGACTATATCATCATCGTGTCTACCTATGTCTATATGTCCAGGACTTACACAGTTAAATGTCACTTGTTTATAAGTTTTACTCATCTCTTTCATGAAAGCTATTTGGTAAGCCTTCGATGAGGTAAACCAAGGATTTAATCCTGCCTCCGTACCATATATTGAGCTAATAGTTATTACTCTTTCTAGATTAGAGTTTTTTAAGGCTGCTATAGTCAACTCAATCATTGGCCTCATGTTCATTCTATATGCTTCGTTTATATTATATTCAATTTTTTCTATTGGTCTTCTACCTACACCGCCCACGTTATTAATCAGAATGTTTGGTCTGATTTGTTTAATAAAAGACTTAGCATCACTTAATCCTTCTTCTTTTGATAAATCGGCACTTAATGTACTCGTTCGACTAATTGAATGAGTTTGACAACCTTCTTTTTCTAAACTCTTTACTATAGCTAACCCAATACCTTTCGTGCCACCAGTAATTATTGCTATTTTTCCTTCTAAATTTAATTTCATTTATAATAAACTCCTTATCCATACGCAAGTAAATGTTTTCAAACTATGTGGAACTTCCTTTTGTAATTTTCTACCTTTAACTTTAAACTCAATTAAGTAGTTTGTATATCCATAAGGACAGCCTCCATCGTCGTACAACATTTTATTAGGGTTTATTTTAATAACTTTTCCTTTAACTATACCAAAATCTTTTAATGCTACTTCTACCGGTTCACCAATACAATACTCAGATTTAACACCAGCGTATTTTTTGACAAATTCTGGACCATTATCCTCTTCTTCATCTTCGTTATTATTCCCAAATAGACAATCTAAAATTCCCATTATTTCACCTCCTTTAACCCTTCAATATTTATTTTCTTAGGAACGCAGTATAATATACCTCTATAAGTCTTATCTGGTTTAGACCAAGCATATCTAAGATTATCTACTCTATCCATATCTACTTTACTTTCTGGTATTTTTCCTTCTTCCTCTAATGTTATTATATCACAACTACTCAATTCATTTGTATAAAAATGAAAGTTTGGATTTACCTTTAATAAATCTTTTCTTAATAAGTTCATATCTAAACTAATCTTATCATAAGTGATATGTCCAAGACCGTTATCAAAATCGTGTATGATTATAATAGCATTCTTCATTCCTTTAAGTGCTTTAAGTTCTTGTAATACTACAAATCGTTCTTCGTTTGTTTTAGTATCTTTTACAAAAAAATGTGCGTCAAGATAAAATATCACGTTTTCTTTTCTGTGTGTGATTTTCATTAACTGATTATGTTTTTCTCTGAACCATTTTAGAAATGTCTTACTATCACAATTTACTATATTTATGTTTTTAATATATTTACATTTATTTATACTTATATTATAGTACTCTTTCATTTTTTCACAACTAAGAATTACATTAAAGTTGTCTTTATGTGCTAAAACATTCATTCCTTTGAAAGTTCCAGTTTCAACGAAAGTCTTAACTTTAAAGATATCGCGAATTTTAAGAATATGATTTATAGCTCCCCTATCCGTCCAAGACATCTTTAAGTACCTCCTCAATTTCAGTTATATCAAAGTCGTTACTAGTATCTTCATATTTCTTGTCAAAGAAAGATATTATATACTTCTCAACTTCTTTATTTCTTGGACCTTCTAAAGACTCGCTTTCTTTTTTATCGCTTATTACCTTTAATGCAAATGCTTTTATATCCTCAGGTAGTAAATTAATCACTTGAGTGTATTGTTTTGGTGGAGGTGTATGAAAATTCTCTATCCATAGGATACAAGCTATACTTCTTAGAACATATATATACTTCTTTAAGTTTGCAGTATCACCTATGTTGTTTATATATTTATAGAAATTATTTTTAGCCATACTTACATAATGTTGTTTAAGTTTATCCTCAGAGAAACAATATTCAAACATTCCTTTTAATCTTTTCCTAATCGGATTGTCTATATATACAACGTCGCTACTTAACCATTCCCAACAAGATGGGTTTGAATCAATCATTAATTTAAGAAACTTCTTTAAGTCCCATAAGGTAATATCAAATTCTCCTATTTTTCTGTCTATTTGGTCAGGCTCTAATCCTAATTTATTATAATTTTGAATGAATACTCCTCTCATGTCATAGTCACTATCTTTACTTTCCCACCCCCAACCTCGACTTCCGCTTTCTACTAAGAATAATACTTTCATATTAAGCTCCTAACTTTTTCTGCAGGTCTTTTACCATAACTGTCTGTTTTTCTATGACAAGATTTACATAATGTTAGTCCATTAGAGACTTCAAACACTAGGTCTGGGTATATTGATTTTGGTTTAATATGATGTGGTTCTAGTTTATCTCCTTTATATCCACATTCTTGACAAGTGTAATTATCTCGCTCAAAAACTGATTTTCTCCATTTACTCCAACCTTCTGACTTCATTAACCTATATGTTTGTTTAGTTTTTCCTTTATTTCTAACTCTACTCATTTTTAATTTTGTTTCTAATGACCAAGGTTTACCTTTATTCCAAGCAACTTGAACATTCTTCTTTCCTTTATTCCATGGCGTTAGTCCTTTATGCGATTCACTAATTCTTCTTCTTTGTTCTAACGTTCTTCTTTTTCCTTTAACAGCCAAACTAATCTTTTTACTTCTTTCTGGATTTTTATAACACGGATGATTTTTATGACTTACTCCTATTTTTCTTTTGTGTTCATCAGATAATTTTTTACCCCTCTGAGAAATCTTGTTAGCTTCTGATATTTTCCTTTTAGTCTCTTCAGAAGTATAATGACCTTTATGTATCTTACTAAGTTTTTGTTTAAAATCTTCTGTTCTAATCCATTTACCTTTTGTCATATTAATTATATTATAATCTTTGCTGTATTTAAATGTTTATAGTTTTAATATATATTTATACAAGAGATTGTATGAGTAAAGCACTCTTATCCCAAGTAAACTTCTGTGCAGTTTCAAGAGCACAACTGATTCTTTCTTTTAAGTGTTCTCTGTTATAAGCCTGTCTCATTGCTTTTCTTAGTTCTGGTATACTTGGTGTTAGCCACTTGATACCTTCATATAATATTTCATGTTGGACTTCTTCTAATTCTCCGCCAACTATCCATCCGTTTTCTTCTGTACAGAAATCCGTTTGACCGCCAAAGTTTGTTGTTATGACTGGAAGTTCACATGCCATTGCTTCTATTCCTGGCAGACCGAATGTCTCAGAACGACTAGGCATAACTAAGACATCACCCATATTGTAGAAATCAGCCATCTTATTATAAGGAATATTATCTACCATTATTTTAATTAATGGTAAATCTTTTTTATCTTTTGGTATTAACTCGTTCAATAATTGTTGAATATTAGAAACCCCATATGCTGGGTTTACTTTAATAATTAATAATATGTTATCTTTTGATGAAAATTCCTCAAGAAATGCCTGCACTCCATACATAATCCCCCCACGGTCTTCATTGTTTCTCCAACCTTTATTCATTAAAAATGTAAATGGTCTCATTTAGACTTTCCTCCATAGGTATCAGTTTTCTTATGACAATTTTCACAAAGTGTTCTTCCGTTATCTATAGCAAACCTGAGTTCTGGATATAAACTAAATGACTTAATATGGTCAGCATTTAGCTTTCCGCCAACTTGACCACACCAAATACATGTATAATTATCTCTTTTAAATACAGATTCTCTCCATAGTTTATATTCTGTTGAACTTCTCAGCATACTATTAATAGGTGTTATTCCTCCTCTCCAATTTCCGTTCTTTTCTTTTGTATACTTTCCCATTAACGTTTTACTTATCTTATCACTCCAAGTAATTTTTCTTCCTTTTAACGACTTAGATATGCTTTTTCTTACTTCTATTCTTTTAGATGGATTATTTTCTCCTTTCATATCGTCTCTCGCCTTACCTCTTTTATTATACGCATATATTTTTACTCTATTATCGTTTTCTTTAGTTAATCCTTTATTCCACGCCCTTTGTCCTTTTTTAAATTTCATTCTATTCTCTCCTTTGGATAAAACAATTCTAATGAAACTCCATGAGGAATTAGTTTAATTTTATCATATAGTCTGGCATATTGCATCATCTCTTCTCCTGTTACTTCGGTTGTGGGTATAGTATTAATCAATGCTTCTTTACAATGATTAGACGCTACAAAAATGTATTCAATATCTTCGTTTAAACATTCAGTTAAATAACTTTTAGGTATTTTATCTCCTTCAAAAATTAAAAAACACCAATTACGTTTAGCTGTTGTGTATAACTTCCAATGAACTGGCGAGGTAATAATTAAATTGATTTCTCCTTTATCTTTTTTCTTAATCATATTTACTTCTTTATCTGTCAACATACTCTCAGCTCCTCCGGGTATTTGGGTAGTTAATTTAACATCACAAATCTTGCTTAGAGCATTAGCTAATTGTCGAGTGTGACAATCGTATCCAGAACTTCCAAGGATGCCTCCTATACAATTAATTTGTGTCATTTTCTATATATTTTTTTAATCCAACTTCTCGGTATAGCCGTATATTCAATACCTTGACTATCACATGTATTAATTAGAACTATTCCTTCTTTGTCTTCAACAAGTATTTGTCCGAAAGAATATCTAATTGTTAAATAATCTTTTGAGTTTTTTGATATGTCATTAATATCTACTTCTGCGCTTGTAGCATCAATCCACTTAACTTTAACTAATTTTTCTAATGTCATTTAAGTTCCTCCTCTTCTTTCCAGTTATTACTTATTTTTCCTTTCTTGTGTTCGTATTTTCCTTTAGGCATTTTCTAACTCCTGTGGTGTGATGTTGAAGAAATGCATTATCCAATCTATCTGAATTGCGTCCTCTATGCTTTTACCGAATTTTGATTTTACCCATTTTATTGCTTCTTGTTTTAAGGAGTTTTCACTAAACCATTTTTCATAATCATCATAGCATTTCCAATCTTTATAGTTCAAATCCTTTAAAGTTTTAAGCGTCATATTTTACCTGCCAAGTTTGTATCTTTCATTATTTGTTGTTTTGTCAATTTAGGTTGACCAAATATTTTATTCAATTCGTCTTTATGTTCAATTGTAAACTCTTTAAGTATTTGCTCATTTTGTTTAACTAATTCATTTGAATCACTAAACCTTTCTCCGCCGCTTGGTGTTTGTTGATGCCAAGCGATTGCTCCTGTATCTATGCCTATTTTATATCCGTTCATTAAAAGTTTATAACTGAAGATTTGTTCTTCTCTAAATCCGTGTTTAGTCAGACGAGTAGGTAGATAATTTACTTTATCGTGAATTTCACTCTTGTATAAAGCTGAACTTCTGAAATGATGTGCACTGATTATTTTACTATCTGTATATCTCATTCCAAAATCATCGCCATTGAATATATAATTCCCTTCATTATCCAAAACGACTTGGTTACCTACTTCTAATATTTTTGGGTCTCTAATGAATGTTGGTCCAACCATTACTGGAGTAACTCCACTTGCTAAATCAAAGCCACTTTCTATAACCTTGATTAACCTCTCGATGAAATCAGGCTCAAGGAAAACGTCATCATCAACTCTACATAAATATTTATATGGTTTTTGTCTTGCCCAATCAGCTATCTTCTGACGACTTTTACTTACTCCCAAACCAAAAGGATTTCTATCTATATAAATTCTAAATCCTTGCATATTGAATAAACTGATTATACAATTAAAGAAATGATATGTTTGAAGTGGTGTTCCTCCACAATCGTCAAGTATATAAACATCAAAGTTTTTATATGTTTGATTATATAGAGAGCTAAGTAAAAGTGCTACCTCTGAGGGTCGGTCTCTGCAATTTATAAGGATGGCACATTCTTTAACCATTGAAATAATTCCTCCAAAATTTAATATTAAAATTAGCTAAAGAATTATGTCCTTGACAAACTGTAATTAGATTATTTTCTTTACAATTACTTTTATCATAATCTATATGGTGTATAACTAAATATCCATTACATTGACTAACATTCTTTGCTTGACATTCATTATTATCTCTCATCTTTATTTTATCTTTAAGTTTTTTATTAAACTCTGGCGGATATGGTAAAAAGGATTTTCCACCTCTCCAATTAGGATTCTTATCTAAGGGAAATCCTTTCATTACTCTTTTACCTAATCTTATATCCTCCTTTCTTTTTAAACTTAATCTCTGTTTTTGTTCTTTCGTCCATTTGTATCCTTTACTTGGTGATTGTTTGCCTTTTCTTGATTTATAATAACATTCTCTACTACAATAATTTCTTTTAACAGTTGGGAACTCTAAATGTTGTTTTTTGCATGTTTTACAAATTTGTATTATCTTATTTAATTTACCTTTATTCCAAGGTACTTTTTGTAATCCTTTGCCAAATACCATATACTATTAATATCAGTAGTATTTATTAATGTTTGTTTTATCATTATATATTAACGTTAATTAATACCGCAGTTTCTTTCATTTCAGTTTTCCTAAACCACCCTCTATTAACCCCAGGCTTTGGTATTCCCTTAGGCATCTTTAAATTCTCCTAATTTATATTTTCGACGGAAATATATTGCACAATCTTGTTTATGTCTTTCTGTATCTGGATGATTGTCGTGTAGTCTTTCATTCATCATGTGATGGTCTACCCAGTAGTTGATTTTGACTATCTTTAAACCTAATAAATGTATTCGATAGGTATAATCTATATCAACACCGTATTGTCCGTTAGGGAACTCTTTATCGTATCCACCTAACTTACTAATCGTTCTAAAAGGTATATAAGTACAATGTCCACCTAACCATTCAAGACCGTCTATATAATCAGGTCCGCTTATTCCACCGCCATTTATACAAGTAACTGCTCCTACTCGTTCATCTTTTGCAACTTCTTTCATTTGTAATAACCAATCTCGCTTATAAAGCTTTGGAAATACTACGTCTGTCTGAGTTAATAGTAAATCACTTTCATTATCCAGAGCATACTTAAATAACGCATTATATGCTTCTAAGGGTGTTTTAAACGTACCATCAAGTACTGTTAGCATTCGATACTCCCTTAACTCATTTTGTTGCATTTCGTTAGTCCCTTCTCCTACTGCTATAACAAACTTGTTAAATGTTGTCAGATTGACGGAATCAACCAGACTTCTATACATTGCTTTGAAGCTTTCATAATCATTTTTAACAGGACATCCTATAATTACTTCACGCATTTGATTACCTCTTTTATTCCATCTTTTAATATGACTATCTTTTCCCTTCTTATCTTTATTCCAAGACTTATGACCTTTTTTGAATACCATCTATCGTCTCCTCTATTGCTTCTTTTAAGTTATATTGTATATCTAATTTATAATTTTGTTTCATAACCTTTTTCTTTGGTCCTAATATCATATTTAAGTCTTTATATTTAATTGAAATATCTAATTTATTGGCTATAATTTCTGCGATATCTTTTATTTTTGTTTCTTTTCCTGAACATAAATTAACTGGATAATTTGGTGCATCTTCCATAACCTTTATCATATTCCTAGCAACGTCCTTTGAATATATTACATCTCTAGTTTGTTTTGCCCCCTTAATATCTATTACTATTTCATTATTTTTTAATCCAGCTTTTATTAAACTACTAACTACCATTAAATTGTCTCTATTAATGTCTTCATCACCAAAACAATTAGCCGGTCGTACGATACAATAAGACGTACCTTTTGGATATTGTATTCTCATTGCCTCGATTAAAGTTTCAGCTGTCATCTTAGCCCATGCTGGATATTTATCACTCTCTGGATTTTCGACAGCGATTGAACTAGTATACAAAAAGTGTTTAACTTTATATTTTTGAGCGGCTAAAATAAAATTAGTATCTCCTTGTAACATTGGTCCCATAAAATCAACTGGTCTCTCTTTGGTCATTTTTGGATTACCTTTAATCCCAAACAAGTGAAATACATAATCAAATGGTCCTACTACTTCGAATATGCTTCTTATATCTAAATTATTTGTAACGTCTAATCCGGCCTTTATATCAAATACGCTTACAATCGCTCCTTTTTCTCTTAATAAGATTACTAATTCCTTACCTATTAGCCCTTCCGAACCAGTCACTAAACATCTCGTGCCTTTCCAGTTCATTTATTTACCTCTATTAAAATAAAAAATATAAGCCATACTACTATTCCTATTGAAGCTCCATAAATAATATTTAATATAGACATCTCTAGTCTTGGTAAATGTCTTCCTAATAAAAACATCATTAATCCTGCTAAAATATAGTTCCACTTGTATTTACTCATACTTTCTTCCTCCAAGATTCTAAGATTTCTTTCATCGTATCTTCAAAACTAATCTCATTTGACCAATCATTTTCTTGTTTAAATTTAGTTATATCTACTATTTGTTTATCTACGTTTATTTTTCTAACAAATTGTTTATCTACTTCAAATTTCCATACACTTGGATGTAATATGCTTTGACTAATTAAATAATCTAATACTTCTTGAATTGTTTTTTCTGTTTGTCCGCTTATATTATAAATACCAGTCTTTTGATTTTTGAATAGACTATAATAGTTTCTGACAGCGTCTCTTGCGTCTGCCCACGTCCTGAGACTATTCATTCCTTCTTCGTCACTAGTTCTAATAACATAATTATATGGTCTTGAACCATCTGGATTATCACTTACACTCATCTGTGAGTTTTTATCCATCTTTTCGTATTCTGCAATAGTTTTAGCGTAGTAATTTTCAGCACTCATCATCGTTCTGCCTGCTCCCGTGTGCGTGAACATGCGAGTTATTAATATTCTTAAATCATAAGTCTTTTCGTAAATTTGAGCTAGGAAGTCTCCTGCTACTTTACTTACTCCATAAGGATTACCAGGATTAGCTTTATGATTTTCAGTTATTGGTAAATCTTCTCTATTTACTTTACCATAAAATTCTGAACTACTGCATATATGTATTAATGGATTATATTCTACAGGAGTTTCATTCATTTCTCCACTTATCCAACTTAAAGTATACTTACCTTTATCTACTTCTTGTATTATTCTAATTGCTTCCAAAATATTTAAAGTACTTTCTATGTTATTCTTCATAGTATAAATTGGATTATCAAATGAATAAGGTACCCAACTTTGTGCCGCCAGATGACTAATAACATCAGGACGATGTTTATTTATTACTCGAATTACACTACTTAAATCTGTTAGTTCAACATTCTCTACTTGAATGCTTTTAATATCTTTTGCATTGTATTCTTTATTAAATTGTATCTGTTTATCTTTTAGTCTAGACAAATCCTCGTTCCACCTTTGAGTTACTATTACTTCGTCGCCATTTTTAAGACATTCGTCTATTAGATAACTTGCTACAAATCCTGCTCCTCCTGTTATTAATATCTTCATATAAATTCTTGCTCCTTTAAGTTATAACAAATCTCTATTAATGGTAATCCTTCACAAGTTAAATCATACATTACATCACTAATCCACCAACCTTTGTGTTCATTTAGTACCTCTTTAAATACTGTGTTATTATCAGTTATTCTATGTTTTAGCGGATTCATTCGATAATTACCATAATTCTTTTAAATTTCTTTTCTTTAAAGTTTTCAGTTATCCACTCTTTTAGTTTAGATAATTCTATTTCAAGTTTTTGACTAGTTCTGTTTCTTATTTCAATATTCATTTTTTATATATCCTGATAGCTACATAAGTTATTGCTGCTGCTAATATAATATTTAATCCTGCTAAAAAATAGTTCCAGTTTATCATTTTATTCTTTCCTCTATTTCTTTGTCAGACATTCCCATTGCTTTTAAATTGTGTTTGGCATCTTCTTTAGCTTCAAATCTATTTCTGTATTCTGGAAAATGTCTGGTTGTGTCTAGTTCTTCTCTGACGTGGTTCCAATCGTCGTTTATCCAGCTTTCACTAGCTCCATCTACTAAGATAGCATCTTCTGTACAAATACAAGTATGAACTACCTCTGGTGCTCTGAACATTATATCACCTTCTTCCATATCACATTCCATTGTTTCTCCTTCTTTGTTTTTAAGCCAATAATGAACTTTTCCTTTTAATACATACATGACTTCCGGATAAAAGTGTTTATGATTTCCTAATGGTTGTTCTACGAATTTTGGTTTACCTAACATAACAGAATTTCCCATTAACTTGTCTGGTTCTATAAATTGCCTTTTCATAAAAAGTATATGAATGTCTCTTACTCCTATTTCTCCGTTTAGGATACTAACTATCTTACGTCTTTCATCTTCGGCGATTATATTTGCTCGTTTGATTACTACGCCTCTCATTTATCTTTACTCTCCTTTATGTCGGTCATTGCAAAGTCAGAATTATAAAGGTCGGAGTGCTCTATCAAAATATAACTCTTTCCGTTATCATATATAGCTTCTTCATAAGCTGGATAAACGTCATCTGCTTTTAGAAGTTCCTTTACTTCAATGTTTGTTACCATTCGCTTAATTGCTTCAGTATAATTTTGTATATGCTGTGGACCTGGCATAAGAGGACCAACCGAACCTACGCATACCCTGAATATTACTTTAGGTTTAAATTGTCCATCTGACATTTCTTCTGCTTTGTCTAAATGATTTATTATTTGATTAAGCGCAAGTATAAAAAAGTCAAATCGTGGATAAATACTTAGAACTTTAAATCCTTCCAGACTCATACCTGTACAAATTCCCGCTTGAACTTCTTCCATTACTGGTAATTCTATTTTACGATTATCCGGAAAGTCTTTTGTGGTATGAAACATACTCGTTCCGCCAAATCTTGTGTTTTGACCTATTACATAATAGTCATTATCTATAAGCAGTTTCATACTTCTTTTGATTTCTTCAAGATATGTCACTTTTTAACCTCTTCCCACAACTTAGAAACAAATTTATTTGTACCATAGTGGGGGTAAATTCTTTCATATTGATAATACATTAATTTACCTGGAAACATTTGACTCATATGATTATAATAATCTATATTAGGAATGTTCCACGCTTCACTTGTTGGGGTATCGGTACTCATTCCATTATCTTCGATTATAAAGGTTATTGGTAAATTATGGAATGTTGCATATTTAATCGTTTCCCAAAATACTCCTGTATGCCCTGTCATATCTCCTACAAAACACCAAACGTGCGGTGTCCATGTATCAGCTACTTTAATATCTTCCTTCTGTCTCATCTTAATTCCTAAAGCTACTCCTAATGCTATACTTAATGTTCCACCTACGATTGCACTTGTCCAAAATTTATGTTCACTTGACATTACGTGAATTGATTTATTATCAATTATCCAGTTCTTTAACCATTCTTTGTCTATACCTTTTAAAAGAGCGTGATAATGACTTCTGTATGTTGAGAAGACCCAATCATCTTTTTTAATTATATCGAATATATTAATCAATTGACCTTCGTTTCCACCCGATAAATGTATAGGACTCTTTAGTTTACCGTCGTTAAATAGTTCGACTACTTCTTTTTCAAATTGTATTAATTCTTCTTTATTCATATAGTTCTGTGTCGTGTATCAATTCAAATTTATTTCTATCTTCATAATTCTCAGCTCCTATACCTACTACTTCTTCATCTACGTAAAAAAATTCTAATTGTGGTGTTTTACTTTTTAATAAAGCTGGGTCTAAATTCATAATTGCTTCTATTTTTCTTAGTTCGAGACTATATTTACTCTGAGCTTTTTCTAATTGTTTCCAGTAAGGTTTCAATATTTTGATTAATTCTTTCTTTTTTATCTTTATCTGAACCATTTATAATATGCCTCTTGTTCTTTACCTGTATGAATTATTAAAATTGGATGACCACTGTTTAATCGTTGGAGGTTCATTAATATTCTTCCTGTTCGTCCGTTACCGTCTTCAAAAGGATGTATTGTTTCGAAGTATATATGCCAGCTTTTTATTTCGGCTTCTGTTTCACAATCAAGGAATGTGTTAAGTAATTCAATTAACGAATCTTCTATTTCTTCTGGATTATATCCTTTTCTTCCACCTATATAAACATTTACCTTTCTAATTTTTCCTGCTATATTTTTGTTAAGTCTATTCATTAATAAGCTATGTATTTTTAATACTTCTTTGATTGTAAGTGATTTATCTTTAAGTGTCTTAGCATATTTCCAAGCTTTAACTGCATCTTCATAAGCATCTTCGCCATATTCACCTTCTATCCAATTACTTTCTAATAAAAAGTCAACTTCTTCAAATGTTAAATCAATTAAACCAGCTGAGGGAGTAAGACCTAACTTGTGAGGTTTCGGCCCGTGTTTACCCTGCTTCTGTTCCTCAACTACTTTCGTAACCGCTCGAGTGAGCTCAGAAGTTTTGGATTGTCCTCCCTCGTCCTGACACACAACTTTCTTTGGACTTGCTGATTGTGAAATTGAATTTGATTGATTTGACCGTCTGCTCCTACCAGGCTTCTTTTTAATAAATAGTTTTAATGTTCTACCGTCGTCTTGAATTGATTCTGTTATTTCGACATTCCAATTTTCGAGAACTCTTCCGTATTCGTTTACTATTGTTATTCTATCCTCTTTTCTTTTTATTGTCATAATTAGGCCTGTTATCTTTTTGTTATATAAAGCGAAATGTGTTAACACTGACCGTTGTTACGGTACTCCGCATTGTCTCCCGACTTTTTGTAGGTAACTATATTAGATGTTATTGTCATTTAAATACTTTTGTTATCATTCTTTAATGCTGAATTTAGCTGAATTTAGCTGAATCAACGCTAAATAATCCGTTCCAATCATATCCTCGTTCTTTACTAATCTCGTCATTTACTCGGTCTAAATTTAAATCGTGTCTTTCGCCGACCTGGAAAGCTATTACATTTCCACTTCGCATACGCATTCCATTAACTGAATGAGTAAATGGTAACAAATGATTCTGTGAACTACCACCTTGTCTGGCTAAAGTTTCGTTTTCCCAGATAGTGGAATTTGCCAACATATTAACTTGAATTGCTCGTATGAATAATCCTAAGTCTTTAATTTGATTAATTTTAGTTCGCAAGATTAAATCTATGTCATGCATAATCAAACGAGCTTCATCTTCATAGGCTTTCTTTTTAATTGGGTCAACACCTAATTTAATCGACTTGAGGGTAACTATACTTAATAAGTCTATCAAGGTACTCAATTGATATTGATATTTTAATCTTTCGTTCCGTCTTTCCATATTGTATAATGTCTCCCTGTAAGTTCTTTATATTCTTTGGTTAATTTATTAATTTTATCTGTATAGTTTTCTGAACTACTCATATATTCTACATATCCACTGATTAATCCCCTATCTAATAAAAACCCTATCTCTGTTTCTAAATCTTTTGCTCTACTATCAATTGTTTTAGTTAAATCTGATAATTCATGGTCCTTACAAACGAAATAAAAGGCATCATGAACTTTGGCTAGCACACCATACGGACGTTCATCTTTACATATATAACATTTAAACATTTTTTTCGAATATTAAAATTTGTTCTTTAAACATGAAGTTGTCTGGAGTAGGTACTTGCTTTAATCCTTTGTCAGTAAATTGTTTAATCCACCACTCTTTTGTTTCAAATATTTTGTGTGTTTTATCGTTTTCTAAGTTAGGGTCACCAATTACTGGAACTGAAATAAGTAAATACTTACTTGAATTTTTAATCAAGTTGTCTATTGCATTGCCTAAATCTTTATAATCTATATGCTCTAACACATCGAACGCTATTACTAATTTAGCCGGATATTCGTTTGTGTAGTTTATTATATTTCCTTGTACGACTTTATTTGGTATAAATGAATGGTCTACTGCATATTGACTCAATTCAACTCCTTTGTACGTTTCTGGTTCAATTAATTCTATTGTATATCCATAAGGAGCCTTTCCGCAACCAAATTCGATTATTTCAAAAATTGTATTGTCATCATCAAAGAAATCTAACCATTGTCTTGCCATTTGAAAATGTTTTAATTCAAGTCCTCGGTTAGCAAAATAAAATTTATCTTTATTTATATGAAAGTAATTTAATATAATTTCTGGTATCTCAACTGGATTAATTGGTTTATTTGGATAAACTCCTAAGCAATGTGCTTCGTTCCAATTGTCTAAGAATTCTTTACTATGTATATTTGATTTCTTAATATTGTTTTCATATCTTCCTTTAATATTAAAGCAATGATTTATATGAGCAAGATGAAATATAGTAGAAACATCACACGTTCCAACTTCGTTAAAGTTTCCTTTAAGAATTGGGTGTTCAACACTATCATAGTATAATTCTTCTGTTATTTTAAAGAGTCTTCTTGGAACTCTATGATGGGAAACCGTATTGTCAATATGTCCCAAATCATTATGGAAATGAATCATATGTATATCAAACACTTCTACCATTAAAAAATCCCCTCCAATATTCTCTATTATGATTTGTTTTTATATGACACGAAGAACATAACGTTATCAAATTCTCAGGTCTACAATCTTCTTTATTATAATTAATGTGATGAACATGATTACCTTTATTTTTACATATATAACAAATATGCTTATCTCTTTCTCTTATAGATTTCTTTAAACTATTTGTCCATTGTTTAGGATATGGATTAAAAGATATTCCGCCTTCCCAATTTGGATTCTTTTCCCCTTTCATTCTTTCGGTAGTAAACCAACCCTTAGAACCACCTATAAATTTATGTCCTTCCTTGAACGAACCTTTGTGTTTAAACTCTTTACCTTTATTCCAAGGAGTTCTACCCATATGCCATTCTCTATTCTTTTGTTTAGTTTCTTCTAATTCTCTAATAGCTTCTAATCTTTTATTCTTATGTTCTTCAGTTTGTTTTATTCCTTTAGTCGCCATTTTTATCTAAAAACTCCTTTATTTTTTGTATTCCACCCTCATCTAAAACCTCATCCGCATCCAAAACCAAACAATACCAACCAGGATAGTTCTTCTTAACATAATCTAAATAAAAATTTCTCTGTTTTCCATTCATACCCAAATCTTCTTGATTATATGATTGTTTTATAGTATAGTCATATCCTTTTTGATGTATAGACAAAAAATCCCTAACAATATTTAATGTTTTATCTGTACTTCCACCGTCACAGTAAATTATTGCATCCGCCTGTTTGACACTCTCCAGACACATTTCAATAAACTTCTCACAGTTCTGACCCATCACAACTACCACTAGTTTAACCATATTCCACCTTTGTTTTTTGGTTTGTATCAAAGAAATGTGAATGACTTTTTGGTTTATATGTTCGTACGAGATAATCTCTAAAATCTAATAAGTTTTGACTACTTAAATCTTTAGTTCGAACTACGCTTTCTGTTTTTCCGCCAGATTGTCCATATGCTCCTAGACCTTCTCCTAAGAATTGTAAGTCGACTGGTTCATTTAAATCCATTTGTTGTCTAATTCTTGTGCCTTTATAAGGATAATAAATAGCTAACTGAAAATCATCCATTCCCCCATCTTTGATGAATTTTTCTGTTTCATTCATTGTTTCAATTGTTTCTCCAGGAAGTCCTAACATAATAAAACTTTTAACTTTGATACCATATTTTTTGGCATGCTGAATAGACAAATAATTTTGTTCAATTGTAGTTCTCTTGAATACATTATCTAATATCTTTTGGCTTCCAGATTCATGACCGAATGCAATTTCTACGCAACCTGTCTCGCTTAATAGTTTAGCAAAATCTTCTCCCCATTTAGTAAAATAATTTGCCTGACCATTACATCTATAAATTAGATTGTGTTTATATAACTCTTCGGCTATTGGTTTAACCTTTGGCATAGCTATTGCAAATAAATCATCAAATAAATATACTCCTTCGTATCCTAACTCTTTTAAATCATCCATCTCCATGCTTAAACTTTCTAAATCTCTCCATCTTACTTTCGTTCCAGCTTCTTCACAAAATCCGCAACTCATTGGGCATCCAGTGGCTGTTAACATTGTTCCTGCCTTTTTACCTTGTAAACTATAATGATAACTACTCAGAAACTCTTTAGCTTTTTGACTAGTTCTGTCTGGTCTTGGTTGCTTAGCAAATTCATCTTTGTCCATATTATGTCTAATAACTCTTTGCTTATTTCCTCTGAGTATAGATATTAAAGCCTCTTGACCATCTTGTGGAACAACAAAATCGAAATCTTGTTTAACTACTTCATCATAATAATGCAATGCGTGTGGTCCACCTATTATTACAGGTTTACTTGGAAAATTATCTTTTATTGTTTTTAACACTTTTAAACTCTCTTCTCTTTGTGGAGTCATTACACTCAATCCGATTACATCATACTTTTCGAATGTTTCTGGCCTTAATTCATAATTGTCTACTATATCTACATTAACATCTGGTAAACTTTTATTTACCGCTGATTTTAGGTATAAAAGTCCTAATGGAGGATAAACTTTACTATCATCCAAGTATGGACTTCTTAAACTCATTAATAATAAATTCTCTAACTTCATTTTTTTGTCTTATCTGCAAGTTGAATGATAAGTTTTTCAAAGGCTGGACCTATTACATTTTCAAAGTCATATTTCTCACACACAGCTTTTCTGCCGTTTTTACCCATCTCTTTTCGTATTTCTGGATTATTATATAAATAAATTATTTTTTCAGCAGCGTCGTTTACGTCCATTAGTCCTCTCTCGACTTCCCAACTACCTGTCAAAGTACCATTTGCTACTAAATCGTCATATTCTTTTGCATTCATGTTGATTGGACCCATTGGACCTACACCGACTACTTTATCAGTACCGACTAATTCTATTCCTAAACCGGCTTTGTTTTCTACAACTAGCTCGTGAGTAGTTGTATAATTAGTTGCTAGAACTGGAATTTCACAAGACATCGCTTCAATTATAGGAATACCAAATCCTTCTCCACTTGTTGAAAGAAAGAATACATCAAATAAATTATAAACTTCGTTCATTTTATCTACGGGAAACCCTTTCAAAGCGGACATGCCGCTGAAGATAACTCTGTTTTCTAGGTTATATCTAGCTATCATACTCCTTATAGGAAACACTTGCGCCATATCGTTTGGGTCTAAGTGTAAAAAAAGTACAGCATTAGGGATACTGTCTTTAATTTTATTCATAAATTGCATCGCCTTTAACGTTCTATCTAAAAACTTTCTAGGTTGATTTCGTGCTACTACACCGATAACAAATTTATCGTCAAGTCTCCAAGCTTTTCTAAGAAGAGTTCTTTCATCATCTGGTAATTTGTAAAATCGTTTTGTGTTTGTACCGTGTGGTATGTGTAAGGTGTCTATGTTATAATAATCTTTAACTTGCTTCTGACCAAACTTAGCCATTGCTACTGGACACTCGACCTTTTGTAAAATTTGTTGACATCCGACTGGCATACCTGCTCCACCGTCAGATGGATACCAAAATATTGTCTGAGCCGGACTTGTATCAACATTTAAGAACCAAGGATATAACATAAAGGTATCAAGTAAAATTAAAAATACGTCTGAGTTAGTAGCCTTTAGATGTGGACTCATCAAATCTGCAAAATATTGTTGCATACCCATTCCGTATAACTTAAATTTATGTTCTGCTTCGCCAATAAATTTGAAATTCTCTAATGTAGTTCCTTGATAGGCATTACCTAAAAAATGTACAGTAAACCCCCTTTCACTTAAATAATCAGCAAGCATACAACTTTGGTTCCTATAACCTGTTCAGCGGAATCGTAGGACTGTCACTTAAAATAGTCACTACGAGGTGTTTTTCAACCATTTAACATCACCCCCTTAAAATAACTTTCCCAGTCTTGTCTACCAAAATTAGTTTGCATATGGCAACTTCGACATAAACTAATTAAGTTATCTGGGTCGTTATTCTTTTTATTATAATCAATATGATGAATAGAAAGTTTCTCTTTTTTAATACCGTTTATAGTATTTCTAAACAATTCATCTTCATGCCTAAAACATTCTCTACATCTGAAATTATCTCTTTGTCTAATTAAAGGCTTAATTAATTTAAACTCTTCTGGATATTCTTCAAATGATTTTCCGTTTTGCCAATTCCAATGTTTGTTTCCTTGTATTTGCGGAACCTTTTTATTCTTATTCCAAGGAGTTTGTCCAACATGCGATGTCGATAAATTTATTAAAGTTTCTGGTGTTGCCTTTCTACCTATGTTTGCTTTCCAAAAGGTGTTTCCTTTCGTGAACGGCTTAACTGGAATTTTTCCACTTCGAGGATTGTTATCCCCTTTCATCCAATATGCGTTTCGTCCTTTGTTAACAACACCTAACGAGTTACCTTTCTTGAATGGAATAACTGGCATCTTACCATATCTGGGATTATCTTTACCTTTTTTAAATACCATTAATTAAATTTTATAAACTTCTAAGTCTATTTCTTTATATGTTTGAGTATCTCTTGCGCCAGAAGTTAAGAGGATGCCATTATCTACTTTGGTTATTGTAAAATAAGTACCGCTATAAAATGTTACCAAGTCTTTAGGAATAGTAACTCCGAAGACTACACTTTGCGTTTCAGTCGCTGGTTTGATAATTCTAAGTTTAATTAGACCCATGTATACTCAAAAAGGTAATATATACCTTAAATATTAATATATATAATAGAATTAGCCTTTATATATTGTGAGACATTATAGATACCTTATAATTAACTGAGAAATACCTTATTAATCTGCTCGATACTATTCTTAATCAGCTTTTTCTTCTTGACTATTTCATCTAACTCTTTTTGAAGATGTTTATTCCTAGGAAAATTAACTGAACCGATTAATCCGGCTGCTTTATATTGCTTGAGTTTATCAATGAATTTAGTCTTTTCTTGTTCAAGACCCTGTCTAACTTGGATATAATTATCTTTAGTTACGTCTATGTTGAATATTTCTTTTTTGCTTAGTTTAACTGCTTTGATTATCATTGATTTTTATAAGTCGTTTAGTTCTTTTGGTAATTTATTTTGTTTAATTTTTTCTTGAATATGTATAATTGCAAAAATATTGAAAACTGCTTGAGATAAATGGTCTTCGTCTGTTTCCCCGTTTAAAGCTTGGTTCAAATGCCTTAGAGCACTATCAAAACATCTACTCAGCGATATTCCTTTTTCCCAGTTTCTATCACCATGATTTTTACCACCTCGTTCATATACCTGAGCTAATCTTTTCAGAGCGATTGGACTAATTAAATCAAAACGGCCTTTACCTTCTCTACTGTCCCTAGTTCCGCCTGTTTTATAAGATTCTTTTTTTCCACTAAATTTTGTTTCATAATTAGTCATATGCAGGATAAAAACTCGGTGTCATTTTAGTTATTCCTCTTTTGTTTATGTCCATTTCGAGTATCCAGAATCCTTTATGAGCTGGTATTTTTTTACCTCTCATCCAAGCAGTTTGACCACATAGTGTTCCGCCTTCAAGAGTGTGAATATTCCTATTGAACATATACATTGCTTTATGATAATGTCCTTCGACTAGAATATTAGGTTTACTTCCGCCCTCTAAACTCTCAACCAGTTTTTGCATCTTATAAGACGTAGCATAGGCTGTTCCATCATTTGCGTGAAATAACATCATAGTAGTCTTAGGTCCTAGTTTAACAATCGCTTCGTTCTCTCCGAGATAAGTAAAATTAGGAACTCTATGAGCTAATTCTTCGCCAACGTTTGCACCTGCACTATTCTTCAACTTGAACCAATCATCATGGTTACCTGTAATTCCGTATATGTTAAAATCTTTATAATATTTTTTTAATATTCTCTCAGCTGCTCCTAATTGTTGACTAAATCCTATATATTGAAGTTCGTATACATGTCCTGGTCTTCCAGACATACCTTCGGTAATATCACCAACGTGATAAACATTTTTAATACCTTCTTTTTTGAATATCTCGGCCGCGTATTTCATAAATCCTTCATCGAATTTTTTATGTCCTATGTGTGTATCAGAAATAATACCAATCTTAACGTGACCAGTAGTTGAATGGTCGTATGTTCGTATAGCTGGTTCTTGGCCTCGCTGATTTAGAACTATATTCAGCTCATTAGGGGTCAGATTAGTAGCATCTACAAGACTCAATATCTTTCTTTGTTTAGGTGTTAGTTTATCTTCTAATGGCATATCACAATAGATACAACACCATTGTCCAGTTTCGTCTTTATGACTAGTTCGTCTCTGACAATGTATACAATATCCTCTTTTCATAATCTTCGTTTGTTTATAATCTCTAATTTATTTAATATATATACCTTTATATATCTTGTTGAATACATTAAACATAATGTGTGAATGTGAAAGGGAAAAGGACTCAAAAAATAAAGTCCTAATAAAAACTTTGTCCAAAATCGTCTTCAGGCTCCTTAGGCTAATTATTTAAGGCAAATTTTGCTATTATCAATAACCCTATTAAGATAATCCATACAACCCAGAAAATCCATTCAAAGTATAAAAAGATATGATTCTTTATATACCAAGCATCCTTGGCTATCCAATCACTTCTGTCACCACCAATACTTGTAGAAGATTCGCTATTTATATAATGTCTAAGATTTGTCATCTTAGTTTCATATACATCTCCTAATGTTTCTGAGGAAGTTGATTCATTACCATAACTTTTTTCTTTCCAGTCAATTACTGCGTTTATTCTTTCTTTGATAGCATTGATATGTTGATACTGGAACTTCATCGAGTTATCAGGTTTCTTAAAAAATACTGCTCCATAATCTTCATCAGTCAGTCCACTATCTCGCATTCCTTGTTCGGCTAAATTCAGTTGGTTTAACATTGGCTCAGGACTGACCATATCGATAGAATTTTCTATATAACTACCTATTTGTTTATCATATTGATAACCTACATAGACGCTATAACCTACTACACCTATTCCTATAAATACTAAGAATAGTAACAATATTACAAAAATACTTGTTCTCATTTTCTTATTAGAAAATCAACACAGCTAATGAGATACCAACTACAAGTAATCCTATTATAGTCAGAGTTACTTTAGTCTGCCATGCTTTTACAGCTTTATGATAAGACTTACCGTTATCATTTGCAAACCAGCTCCACTCAGTTACTTTTTCTTTATTTTTTTCCATTTTTATATTTAACCTCCTTACATTTGTTTACTATTTAATGCTTTTTACCCATCCTTTTGGAATTCTTGTAACATCAGATTCACCTGATGTACTTTCTTCATGAATTATTAATATAACTTTTTTTAGTTCAACTACTTTACCGTATGTAGTATTTATGGCTAATAAGTCTTCGCCGTCAATAAATGGCGCTGTCTTAATTATTTCTTTAAGTAGTTCACTATCCACTTTACCTTGACATGCATCGAACCATGTGACTGTTTGTAATTTATTTTTCATTGTATAATTTGTATCATATCTTTATAAAATTCTTTTAATTGGATTAGGAATTCTTTATATTCTTCAGGTTCTTTTTTCTTCCAATCTAAGAATTCTTTCAACTCTTTAATATTATTTAGTTCCATTAGTCTCCTTTAGCATTCAAGATTTGTTTAAGTGTATGTTCAATTTTTACTAATTCTTTAGCATTTTCCATTACCATATCAATATCTTTATAAGCACTTGGTATTTCGTCTAGTAAAACATCAGTTCTCCTACAGACTATTCCGACCATTTCTTTATCGAAGTCTATCATACTGAATTGTTCTCTTGCTTTCGTACGACTAAACTTTCTGCCTGCTCCATGAGGTGCAGAATTGAAACTTAATCTATTCCCTAATCCGCTTACAATATAACTCTTTGTTCCCATTGAACCTGGTATCATCATTTTGTTGTCTATATCAGCTTTGATTGCACCTTTTCGAGTAATCCATACATCTTGACCGAAGTGATTTTCTATTTGTGTAAAGTTATGGTGACTGTTAATTCGTTCGACTTCAAAGTCTTTTTGATGTCCGTTTTCGTTATATACTGCAAAACTAATATCCTTTAATACTCTGTCCATCATTTCGTCTCTATTTAATAAAGCGAATTTCTGAGCCCAATGAAGGTCTCTAAGATAATCATTAAATAATTCATGTTCTTCTGGTAAGTATGCTAAATCTCTATTAGGTAATTGTATGAACATTTTATTACATAACTCTTGAGCTTTTTGGATATAATAGTTACCTATTTTATTTCCTACGCCTCGACTGCCTGAATGAAGTGTTACCCAAATATTTTCTTCTTCGTCTAAACATATTTCAATAAAATGATTTCCTCCACCTAAAGTACCTAATTGTTCTGGCCAGTTTTTTGATAATTTATTGGCAGTTTCTATACCATCTGTTTGTCTTAATTCGACTATTCTTATCTGCGCACTTTCACTTATCCTATTATTAAATCTTCCTGCGCTCATTGGAACACTCCTCTCGATACTACTCAGTAATTTCTTTAAATCGCCTAACTGTTCTTGCTTAAGATTAGTCTTGACGGCAATCATTCCACAACCGATGTCTACACCGACAGCTGCTGGAATAATCGCACCTTTTGTTGCTACGACCGTTCCAACTGTACTGCCTTTACCATAGTGAGTATCTGGCATAACAGCTACATGATGAAATATAAATGGTAAACTAGATGTTTCTTCTATTTGCTTCATAGCCTCTACCTCTATGGTTTCTGGAGGCAAAAAAGCTATTATGTTATCTTTTACTTTGTACATTTTATTATTAGGGCGTGCTACCGTTACACCAAACTACTACGGAGTCGAACCGTTCCTCCCATTAGACCGCGAGCTAGTCCACTACTCTAAGCTTTTCAGCTGTTGGATTCGAACCAACGTCTCGGTCACTATGATTATTCTTCATATTTAAGTAAGTAATCTGGATTTATACTTTTGAAGCTTACTCTGCCGTTATTAAACAAACTACTCATTTGCAAGTCAATTAATTCTTCATGTGGTCGTATGACAATTCCTTCTCTGTAAACTTTACTATTTAACTCACTAAATCCTTTACTTTTTTCGACTAATTTATCAATATTATTTTCTAAGTTATAGACCTTTTCAACTACTGGTACTATTTCTATATCAAACTCAATACAAAAGCCTATAAAGTCTACATAAGATAAGTATTCATATTTGTCGATGTTAAATACATTAAAACAAGGTATTCTATTTCCTTCAATTTTTAAGTTGTTCTTTTGAACTCCTTGACCGATTAATTCACATTGGATTGCATAATTGTATCCATACTTTTCTTTTGCTTGTCTAAGTTTTTCTTCGATTTTATTCAGTCTGGCTTGCTTCCATAAAAGGTTATCTTCTGTTTCTTTTAGTTCTAAATTCCTCGAACATACTCCAAATTCATCTTTAAGATAATAAGTAACTGAACAACCATCAACTTTTTCCGTAACATAACATGGAACGCTAACATATTTATTTAAAACATCTTGAAGTACTTGAACTCTTGTTTCGTCTGTCTTTGGAATGAAACTAGGGAAAGTTCCTTTAACTAAGCCAGCAACATTAGCTGGAATCTGTGGCATATATTTTTCTATTCCTAAGAACTCAGTGAGGTCGTATCCTTCTATAAAATTTTCTATCTCTTTGATAAACTGTTCATTAGTATAATTTGTAAAGAAATTGTTAATAATACTCAAAGGTAAGCATAAGCCCTGACTGACTTGTCCTCTTAGCTTGATTGTTCTTACTCTGAATTTTCTATCTCTCATAAATTCAAAATCAGGTTTATCAGGTAAAAGACTATCTATTTCTATATATACACACAGGTCGTCTACTTTAAATTCGCCTTTTCTGACTACTACTTTCCAACCTAAGATACTAGCGACTTCTATAGAATCTGCATTAGGAATAGGATTGATTTCTCTTATTCGCTGGATTGTTGCTAGTTGTCTTCCCATAATTTATCTCTTTTAATATATAATATACATTTACTTATAAACTGTTGTTGTCATTCAATTAACCATCTTTAATTATATACACTTCTTTATAAATCTTTGACATCATTTTATAGTTACAATTTGGTTTGAATTTTATTTATTTTATTCTCTTTTTCTATTTTTTCTCTCCAAGCATTTATTCTTGCTTCTGCAATTTTAATATAATCTGATTCTTTTTCTATTCCTATAAAATTTCTGTTTGTCTTAATACATGCAATTGCAGTAGTTCCACTTCCTAAAAACGGGTCAAGGATTACCGAACCTTCACAGCTTACTAACTTTATTAAGTATTCAATTAATTTAATTGGTTTATGAGTTGGATGATTTGAATATGCCTGTTCTTCTTTTTTGTTGTTTATCTTTAACAACAATTCGTATATGGCATTTGCGACATCTGTTATAACAAACCCACCCTTCCTTTGTAAAATACCAGAATTCTTTTGTAATTGATTTCCATTCGCTGCATTTTGGACATTTTTTAAACCATTGTCCGTTTTTAAGTTCACAGTTTGAGTGCTTCCTTTTATGCTCCAAAGCTGTAACAAGTTCAAGATTTTCAATTCTGTTGTCTTGTTTATTTCCATTTTTATGATGGATAAAGAATCCTTGTGGCACTGCACCATAATGTTTTCTCCAGATATGACGATGTTGAAATTGTTTATCCCCCATTCTAATATAACCTTTTTCAGTAATTCCACCAGTTCCGTATTTTCTTCTTGCCATAGCTTATTTAATAATTCAGACTTTATAAACTTTATTGTTACATAACTATCAAGTATTCTTTCACTCTTACTTGCTTTGGCTACATAAAAAAATCGAGATGCTCCACCTTTGTCATTAAAACCTTTTCCTTCGTAATCATTATAAACTCCATATATGGGACTATTCATACTTGTTTGTTTTTGATTATTATATCTAATCGCATCTGAACTTTTACTTATACCACTTTGTTCATCTAACATATAACAAGGACAATTTGGATTAGTATGGGTTAATATTTTGTCTTGATAATGCTTTCCAGATTTGTACATATTTTCATATTTAGCAAATCCATATATTTGACTTTCAGCATTTGATTTAGAATTATCTTCTGGTAAATCTTTTCCTATTGTTTCTCCTTCAATCAATTCATCACAAATACATTCAAAGATTATATTTGCAGGAAATCTTCCTAAATTAGGGATTTCTTTTCCAAACTCTTTATATAATCCCTTTCCATATATTTCATTATTATATTCTTTTTCGCCTTCTTCGTGTTTGGTTCCTCCTTTAGTTCCAATCCTACTCTCATCAATATTAATTCCGCCTGTTCCCCATTTCAATACATTCAAAGCAACATTCTTTTCAGATAGAGGTTTCCTTGCAACACAAATACTTTCCCATGCCGGTTTCAGCGCTGTCCCCCATCCTTCCCATTCTTTTGCTTCTGGAGAATTTGGTAAAGTTACATCAAAATTTTGTTCTCCAACTGCTAACATCCCTTTGTCTGTTTCCCAAGAAGAACTATTCGGAATAGTTCTTCTCTCCTCTAATACTTCTCTTTTTAATCCTTTCATTTTGTCTATACTTTTAGAAACATTAAGAGATTTTGGGAATCCACTTCCAAAAACCCAGCCGATACAATCTCTTATTTCAAATCCCGCATCTTCGATTCCACAAGTCATGCGATGATATGTTCTTGTTCCGCCGAAAGAAAGTAAATATCCTCCAGGCTTTAATACTCTTAATGCTTCCTTGGCCCACTCTTTTGTAAATTCTTGAAAACTTAATTTGTCTAAGTTTGATAATTGATGAAAGCTCGGCATAGCTCTATCTTCTTGTCTATTAAAAGGAGTTCCGTGACTTGTTCCTCCAGCTATGTTTTTTGCATCTTTGAATTTATCCCAGCTCTTTCCCATAAATTCTAATCCATAAGGCGGGTCTGTTATGATTGCATCTACTGAATTAGGTTCTAACTTCTTCATTTCTTCTATACAATCACCATGTATTATCATATTAATGTTTTCTGAGCTGATTTAATAACTGATATAGATGATTTAGCTGATTTAGCTGATTTACTAGCAGAAATAGTGTTATTTAACGATTTAAACGATGTAGGCACATCTTTTTCATCTTTGTATATCCAATTAAGGCTTCGAAAGATTGGTTCGATTTTAAGGTCTACTATACGTTTTATCATCATGTCGTAATCTATCTCGTAACCCCTGGGCATTCGTTCTTTGAAGGCTATTACATTGTCTGGTCCTTTAACATAAATCCATTTGATTTTGTCTCCTACCTTAATTCCTTCTTTGTGTTTTTCGTTGGCCAGTCTACTGGCTCTCACATGGATTACATTTCCATATTGATTTAATGGTTTGTTTATGCTAGTAGGAAGGCCCAGTTCTTCTGGTTTGAGTGTTCTTATTTTATTTTTGAAGTCTTCTACTATTTTTTTAATCTTGGTAGGTTCTTCTTTTTCTAAAATCATATGTAGTATTTGTTTCATAAAGTCTCTACCTATCTTTGGATAATCAGAGCGCTTTGATTCAAAACCAACTATACTTACTTCTTTAGTTCCTATTCCATTCTTCCAATACAATTTTCCAGCATACTTCTTTTTTGCTCCTTGACCAGAATCCTTTTGTTTAAAGAACAATACTGCAAAGGCCTCGTTAAATTCGAGTTTGAATATATTATTTTCTTTTTCAATGTATTGTTCAAGATAAGTAGTTAGAAAATCGTTTACCTTCTTAGTTGTTTCTTCTATTTTTTTAACATCTTGGTCTGTCATTTGATAGAAAATTGAATCCGTGTCCCCATAAATTACAGGATAACCATTATCATTAAACCATTTGATTGTTTCTTTGATTATTTTTCTGGCTATGTAAGTAATAGAGCTAACTGATTCTCTGTTATACAACCTAAAATTTCTAAATCCCAGTACTCCATAAAAAGAGTTGGCTATTATCTTATACGCTTTTTGAGTTTGGTCTAAACTTCTGTATTCGTTTGTTCGGCCATCTAGACCTTCCATTTGTTTCTTTATGCTCTCTCTTTTTTCTAAAAACATTTTAAGTATACTAGGCAAAATGCCTATCTCTTTTCTGAAGATATATTTATCATCTACATTGATTGTTCCATTTTTATCAAGAGTTTCGTAACTTATGTTGAATCCTATCATTATACTTGGATAAAGTGAACGAAAGTCCATCACTACAATATTTTCATAAAGTTTTGGATTACATTCAATAACATATCCGCCTTCGTATTTGTCTCCTTCTTTTTGACTGACACTAGGAAGTATTATATTATGTTCTCGGGCGTACTTCAAACAAAGACAATCTGCTGTCTTACTATTCATAAATACATCTTCAAATCTGCAAAAAGCCATTCGTCTTACTTCGTCAAAGAAGTCTATAATGTTCAGATGATTGTCTAATTCTACCATTAATTCTACATCTCGTTGATTATACTTTAAAAATTTCTCATAGTTCTTTTCTTCCAGTTCATCCAGACTTCCATCGTATTCTTCTTTGCCACTTCCTAGTTCATATTTAGAAATATAATCAAGTGACCAAGACTCTCTGCCTGTATTTCCGGTAAAGTGTTTCTTATAAGCTTCTAACATATCAAAGAGTACTCTGCCATAGATTTTGCATTTATTGTATTCTCCATTGCCAGAATAACAAAACCCGCCTCGACCAAGTCTTTGAATATCTACTTTAAGAAGTTTCATCCTATTGAGTAAATAAGGAAAGTCAAATCCGTTACCGAACCAGCTGACTATAATATCCGGATTTGTTTCTTCTATATATTTAATAAAGGCACTTAACATATATATTTCTCCGCCTAATTTATCGTACTCTTTTAAGCTAAATTGCTTGTATTTTTTATTGAAAGAATCATAAACTCCAATCAAACTAATTGGATTCTTTGCCTCATCTATTGTACTATATCCTTCTCCTTGACGAATTTCTATATCTAAATAACACTTCCTTATTGGTTCTTTGTCTATTTTACTAATTTTATCTATTAAATATCTGTTTGTATAAAGAATATCTGCTTCATAGTGTTCATAGTTGGTTCTTTTACTTTGAATTTCTTTTGGGTCGTTGCAGACTACTTTACTAACTTTAGTTCCATTAATTGCAGTAAATTCTCCTTTAGAGTTTTTAATATAAAAATATGGCCTGAAATTGTAGTCTGGTTTTTTGTAGAATGTTCCATCCTCTTTACGACCAAACATTTCTATTACATTTCCTTTGTTTTCAATAATTATCATTTAAACAGCTGTTTGAATATTTTACCTACAAGATTTATATCCCAACCGTTACCGGCAAGTTTATAACACTGATTATCACTTAATCCATTCAGATTTATTTCATCATTCAAAAACCCCATTAATCTGAAACACTCTTTTGGTGTTAGTTTTCTTATTGTGTCTTTGTATATCAAAATTTCTTTCTGAGAAGTTTGTAAACATCTGAATTCTTCACCTTGTGGAATATAAGTAGATAGAGGACGAATTTCTGAACCGTATTTCATATGATATAAATCTAATTGAACTGGTTTATCTTTCTGAAAAGACGTTGCTTGTGGTACAAACAACGCATCTTCGACGTTTCTGGTTTTTTCGTTTAAAAAAATTGAGTATGATTTACTCTTTATGAATATATTTTGAGTATCTGTTACTGTAAGTGTAGGAAAGTGAGTGAAATAAGAGTTTATTTCACTCATATGTTTCTGTATTATTCCATCATTCAGGTCAATAATACTATCACCGAAGCGACTTCGGTGATACAATCTCTTTATTTTTTCTTCATCTAAGTAGAATCTCTTATCGATATCTTTTTCTAAAATATCCTTACCTTTAAGTTTTAACTGTTCTTTATTCGGAAATTGAAATTCCATAAAGGACCACTTTCCTAATTTACACACAAACCAAATTCTTTCTCTGTTTTGAGGAATACCATAGTCTTTTGAATTAAGAACTTTCCAACAAACATCGTATCCTATCTTGTTTAAATCTGAAACGATTTTGAGATGTAGATGTCTTTCGTTTACTTTCATACTAATAAGTCCTTTTACATTCTCCAATAACATATATTTGGGTTTCTTATGTTTCGCTATTCTGAGTATTTCAAGATATAAATTCGTTCTTCCACTCTTTAAATCTCTATTTCCCGCAATACTTACATCCTGACAAGGAAATCCGCCGGTTAATAAATCAAAATCTGGTAAATCTTCTGTTTTTATCTTAGAACAGTCTCCGTAATTATGTCCTTTGTGATTTTGTTCGTAAAGTTTTATTGCGTTTTTATCTATTTCAGAATATCCGACACATTCAAATTCTATATTTGCTTTCTTGAGTCCGAAACTTGCGCCACCATAGCCTGCAAACATTTCAAATAGTTTTATCATGGGTTTAATATTTTGTCATAAATGCTATTTTACTTTTATAATGACATCTCTGACATCTAATATTTATCATCTCTTTTATTTCTAGTGTTTCCCACCATGTATACCAGCAATTTCTGTTTTCACAGAACATACCGCATGTAAACAATTCATTCATATTTTTGTTTATCTTAAATGTTTATAACTACTTATTAATTACAATCATATCTCTAACACTTACAAATCTCTGCATATCATCATTAAAATTAAATGTTTTATTTGTTCTTATGTATGATTCAATAGGACATTCGTATTTTATTGTTTCTTTACCGAAATATATAATCTGAATAGTTTTTACCTTCTCACCAATTAGTCTTTCTAAAATCGTCTCACTTATTCCAAAACCGCTAAATTTAATCATAAAATGCTCTGGTCGTCTGGTTGTAATATAAGTATTTGAAAGCCTGTCTATATCTCCAACCGGTTTTCCGTTTATAAATATTCCATTCATGTTAATCTTGTATTAATTTCTATTATTTTCAAATTTAGTAGAAACTCTCTGCCTCTTGGAGTTATTATACACTTTTTAGTTCTATTATCAGACTTAACAAATTCTATCAGATTTTCTCTTAGAAGATGTTGTATGTTCGCATGAATTACATTTAGCGACATTCTGGATTTTATATAAATATGGCTAAGATAATTGGGTTTATTAAAACTACTAAGAATTTCCACAATTGTTGGCCTTTTAATTATTATGCTTGGTTGTCTCATTCTTTAATTTTAATACCTCTTTAATATGTCTACAAACTTTCTCCCCTTGTTCATAATTTCTCGGATGAACTGTACTCCACATACACGAACATGTAACACCTTTTTGATTAACTATCTGAACATATCCACCTATTTCAAATGTTTTCATATTCAATTAAAAAATAAATAATAAATTGTTTATATATCTTTACTTTATCTTTACTTACTTATTAATCTTAGTAAATAAGTCTTCAGCAGTTGCTTCAACTTGTAGCATTTCTATTCGTCCGGCTATACACAAATCGACTGCCATTCTGTAGCAATCTGTCTTGATGATTGCTTTAGGGTCTCTTCCAAATGAAGTTGTTTGTTCAGATTTCTCTGATGCTTTCGCCTCGCCTAAAATCTTTCCAAGTTCAACTATGTTCTTATAGTTACCACTTGTTTCAATCAATGCTTCAACTTCATGTCCTAAAGAATGTTCAACGTCGTCAAATAACGAATCATCGAAAACAGACATTTTGCCTATGTTTGTTTCAACTAATAGATAAGCTTTATTGTTTTTAGCAACTTTTTTATCTATTTTGTTTACTGAAATTTTTTCCATTTTTCCTCCGACGGGATTTAAAAATTGCCCGCTTTAGTTAGATTAACTAATAGTCGTTTGTTTATATATCTTTTGGTCTAATTCTACCCAATTTACCAACCTTTTTACCGTTTTTAGTCATAGCCCTTTTCCAACATTTTTCACATATTTTATTGTGTTTACCGCCTCTAAAGAATGGCTCACTACACTTAATACAGAATACTTTAACCCCCTTACCTCTGTTTATCATTCGCTTCTCCAGAACTTACTATGTTTAAGATAATGAATTTGTCTTTCTTTTGTCCAACTGTTCATTCTGCTTAGGTTACTCAACCTATCAGCAAATTTGATTAAGATAGCATCCTTTGAATGTAGTCTAGGGAAATAGAATCCTTTATTATCTTTTTTACCTTCATGGGTTACCTCGTTGACTATATTAGCTACCTTTTCGCCGAATTTCTCTTTTAGTTCATCATAAGTTGTGTCTATATCTTCTAAAACATCATGAAGTATACCAGCTGAACGAATATCGTCATCTTGAGTTATACAATTTAAGATAATATCAACTCTTAGTAAATGATTTTCATAATAGTCCTTACCTTCGTCATCTAGTTGACCTTTGTGTCTTTCTATTGCAAAATTCTTAGCTTCGTTTATCATTTTTTGATATTTTGATGTGAAAATGAAAAGAAGAAAAATAAAAAATAAAAAGTAATTAAATTTATTTCTTCTTTGTTGTTTTAGTAACCTTTCTTACGCTTTCAACTGAACTTATCAAATAATTGATTACTTCGTCTATATTTTTTAAGTCTTTATCTAATTTGATTTCACGTAGTCTTTTACTTGTGCTCCTTCTGACTTCGATTGTTGTTTTATCTTTCATATTAACTCCTTGCCAAAGATTTCGTCTATTTTCATATTTATATTTTCAAAACAACCAAAGGGTATAGGAACTCCTGCTTCTATTCTTTCATCTATCTCTTTTAAATGTTCTTTCAACTTTTTAATAAATTCTCGAACATCTTTTTCTTTATACCAATTAACATTACCAGAATAAACCATACTTAACATATCTAATTCATTAACTTTCTTCTCACTTAAACTTTTGTTTGTCATATTATCCCCAACCTCTTTTTCAGTTCTTTAAATACATCTTCATATTGTCCTATTGTATCGTCATTTAATTTATCAATAAACCGAACAATTTCGGCTTTTAGGCGTTGGCGTTCTTTACTAATTCTTTTTATATGTTCTAACTTTACAACTACTAAAAACTCAAGCATTTGTTTATGTATCTCTTCATCCATAGTCCCTTTTCTTCTTTCATACATTCCAGTTCTATCTTTAATAACATCTTCTAAAAAATTATCTTCCAAATCACTCACATCAAAAATACTTTTACTTAAATTATCGTTTGTCATTTTAAATTCCCAACCTCTTTTTCTTTTCAGCAAAATATCCAAGTCTTTTCATTTCAATAAAAATCTTCTCATGAATATTATCACAGTGCTTTCTTGCTTTTTTATTATATTCAAAAAATCCATCCATTCCTCTTCCAAGTAATTCTTCCAACCATGATAATTGAGCCTCTGTTAATTCAATTTTTATCATCCAAACAACCTCTTTTTCTCGTTTAAAATTTTCATTATTTCATTTATATTACCTTTTAATATTTCAGCTTTCTCTTTAACATAAGAGTAATTTGCACCCAAAAAATCTACTTTATCAAATTCTAACTTCATTAACTCATTATTCATTCTCTTGAATATAGTTACTATTTCGTCTCCGTGTGTTATTCTTTTCATATTCCGAGCCTCTTTTTTAGTTCTTCTAGGTGTAGAACCATATTTGATGCGATTGATGGGTTCTTCCTAAATTCTACAATCTTTTCATCAATCACCTTTTCAACTTTGGCTTTTATTCTTTGGCGTTCTTTTAAAGTTGCTCTTTTTTTATCTATGAAACAATTTTTAACAAATATGTTTTTATTCTTATCAATAAAAAAACCACCATCTTTGATTTCTATTTCTATCTTCCCTTCAAAACCTTTTATTTCCTTTGTCATATCATTAATCTCTTCATCCAAATCCGTCGTGTCAAAAATGCCCCGAAGGGTGTCAGGAACTCGCGCATTCATCTTAGGTTTCTGTTTCATAAGCTTCCTTCGGTTGTCCTGACTTTGAGTGTCCCTTCTCCTTTCCACCGTTTTCACAGATATTGGTGGGCTTCTATCTGTTGCAGGTTCATCGGGACTTTGAGGTTTGAATGTCATAGTTTCTTTATCTGCAATTAAACCTGCTTTGTCTAATAAATCTTTAACAGATTTTTGAGGGTTTAACTTTTGAAGCGTTTTCTCTGCATCTAAAAATAAATCTGCTGTTGTTTTTTGAGGTTTGAATTTCATGCAGAGACATAATTCTCTGTCATCATCTTTATGAGTTCCAGCCATACAACCACCATCTATAAAATAATGCTCCTCTTTTTCATGCCCACAATTCGCACATGTTTCGTTTGTCATTCTAACTTAGCCTCCAGTTCTCGAGCTTCCTTACATTCATTATGAACCATGTTTTCTTCTAAGAATCCGAACTCTGTTGTTTCAATCTCATTACCACAGATAACACATTTCATTTTTTTATCCCCATTTTTCCTGCAGTTTACACATTAAATCAGCTACTTTAATATTACCATATATTTCTTTTAGTTCAGTTATTTCTTCACTGACTTCCTTGACGGTTCCAATTATTTGTAGTTGGTTATTATTTATTTTTATCATTTTTTACTCCTGTCGTTTGACTATGATTAGTTATTAATTACCTGTTAACTCAAGGTTTCTTTCGATGAATTGTATTATATCACAATCCCAATCTTCTTGTTTACAGGCTTTCTTAAATCTTTCCATTAGTTCGTTTGATATTTCAATTTTCATTTTGTTCTCCATATTTTCTTTCTAAGTCTGCTTTTACTTCCATTTCTTCGGCGATTCTAAAACTTTCGCCATTTTCATCAACTTCTTCTAGTTCAATACTTCCACATTTCTCGCATTCAATATATCCAGTATCAGCATTTAATTCGCCTTCTACGATTATCTCTTCTTCATCAGTTGAACATGCTATACATTTCATCATTTTTTATTAAGCACCTTCCAAGCTTCTTTGCTTAGTTCATCTTGACTTTGAGTAAACACGCCGTTTTGTTCTTCTTTTTCATCTTCAATTCTTGGGTCATCTAAAAAGTCGTTTTCCGTTCCGTTTGTCATTTGTTTGCACTCCAATTCTTTTCTGTATCATAAACAACCTTTAAACAAATCAATTTCTCACCCTTTTCATAAATAAGATTCAAACCTTGCCTTGCCTTAAAAACAAATCCTGTTCTTTTAAGTTCTTCAACTCTGTCCACCAATTCATAATTGCTTATTGTTTGTTCCGTTTCGTTTGTCATTTTATTCTCTTTGAGTTAAAGCATTATAGAATAACCTTTTTTATCAGGTGTATCTTTTATTTCCTTTAACCTATAATACTATATAATCTATAGTATTTAAATGTATCGTATAGAATTAGAGTCTGATTCGTTGTCACCTTTAGAGCACATAAACTTATAAAGGCGGTTTTTGGTTCTTTTTGTTCCAAATTATATCTTTATAATCATATGCTTGAACTTTAGTCGTCTTAACATAAGGTGATTGAGATTTAAGTATATTTAATTGATAACAAAAAAGACAATACCAAACATTGTTAACTAGTCTTAATCCTTCACTACCACATATTTGACATTTCATTTAAGTGTTTTCCTTACCTGTTTCCATCGTTCATCTTTTTCTTTTATTAATCTAAGTCGATTAAATTCTGCGCTTTCATCTATAGCTTTCTGTGTTTCTTTTCGTAGTTTCTTTTCTTCTTTTTCTTCATTAGAGTTAGCTACTAAGCATATAATTAATGTCTTTTTATCAGGATTCTTAAAAATCCATAGTAGCTGGTCTGGTCTTATCGAATCTCTTGGATTCTTTAATTCGATATATATATCTTCTTCACCTTTCAGTAAGTAATCAGGATGACCTATATCAATATGACCTTTATTTTGACAATCTATTAATTCATAATCATCGAATAGTGTTTTTAAGACAAATGTAAAATAATCATATTTATTATATTCTAATTTACTTTGTATATTTATAATATTAGGTATATTCTTTTTTCTACAATACATTTCGATAAGTTGTTTAGTTGTATAAATATTATAATTTTTATTAATTATATCAAAAATTCTTATCTCCCTTATTTTTATTTTTTTCATTTTAGACTTATTTCTAATGCATTTCTTACTTTTATTTTTTGATTAGAATAAGAATAAAACGTTATTTTTATATGTATGTTAAACATATGTTTTAGGTTAATTCTCTTCTTTCTGGAAATAAACAAACCAGTATAATAACGATTGGTTGTTTTCGCTCGTTTAATTTTCTACGACTAATCAAAGTTAAAGATAGTTAAACAGCAAAATGGATTAGTTATCTAATCTGTAAGTAATTACTTACCAACTTGTTCAACCGGACGTTTCAGCTCGACGTCTTTTTAGTTCGCATAAACTTCACATATAGTTCTTCGTTTAGAGGCCTGAATAGAATATTCATACATATAGTAAAATAGCTGTTCTTTATATATCTTTAGGTAAAAAGGTAAAGTTCCGACTAGCTCCGACTAAGTAAAATTAAAAAAAATAAGAAAAAGAATTAGATTAAATTAAAAAATTAATTAAGCTAGTTAAGCGAAGTCAATATCTTCAACTTCACCGTCTTCTAGTGTTACTGTAGCAGTTACTGTAGTCTTTTGGTCGTCTCCACTTAAATCTTCATATCTAACTCTTAATTCAAATTTAACTACACCGTTCTGTTCGTCGCTATCCATTGCTGAATAATCAACATCTCTGACTGTTACGTCTAAACTTAACTCATCGACATCATCACTTGTTGCAGCGCTATCATTTAAGATAAATCTACCAAGTGCTTTGTAATCTCTGTCTTCAAGTTCTTCAAGAGCTAGTACTTTTGCAGCACTTTCCCATGCGTCGTCCTTTAATAGAACAGCCTGAAGGTCAGTAACTTTAGCGTCTAGAGCATCTAATGGAACAACTGTAAGATTTAATGCTTTTGCAAGGTCTTCTTTGGTTGCTACTTTAGACAAATCTACTGTTTGATGGCCGAAATTTGTACCTAAATACAATCCTCCAACAACAACTCCTGTAGAAACTACTCCTGCTGCTAATGCTTTACCCCAACTAAATTCGTTTGTCATATATATTTTTCCTCCTATGATTTAATTAAAGTTTCGACTAAGTCGAAAGAAAATGAACACTTACGTTAAGTTCGTGTAAACAGATTTATCTGCTATAATTATATATAAAAAACATACTTTATAAATCTTTAGGTTCGAATATATAGTAATGTATAGATACATTAATTACTCTTTAATCCAGTAATGTGCGCTATCTAAGATGAATTTACCTAAAATTACTCCAAAAGCTGTTTGCCATATACTCCCTGTAGCTACCCATACTGTTAATAATGGTATTCCTACTTTTAGACCTTCTTTGATTGTCTGACTATTTCCGTTCAACCACTCTGTAAACTTCCAACCCTTCCAATTATATTTTGTCATTTTGCCTCCTTATATTTTCTAAATTATGTTTAAATATTTACCTAAACCAACACCAACAGTTAATACACCCAACCAAACATACTGAATTTTCATATTGAACTTATAACCTGTAATCAGTTCGATTGAATATAATTGATTCTTATACAAAACGTCTAATTTTTCTTTGGTATTTAAACTTTGAAAATCGTCTATATTGATTGTCAGACCGGTTGTCATAATTTTCTCCTTTCTTTAAGAATATAATACTTTTTGAAGTGTTGAACTAACCAAGCTGAGATAAAAACAATAATTGGCATAGCAATATACCAAGGAATATAAGTTACAATATAATGCGTTAAAGGTTGTGTTGCTCTATTCTCATCAAATAGACTAAATAACTCCCAAAAAATAGCTAATCCTATTGTTGTAAAAAAAGTTATTATCCAAGATATTTTATTAAATTTCATATTTCACCATAATTAATTTTATCATATTTGACCTCTAAATGATTGAACTGACCATATTAACCCAGACATAAACTGAGTCACCGCAGAACCTTGCCAAAATATTACAAAGGGACTTCCAGTGTTGAAATGTCTCGAACCTACTGATTGCCACCAAATCGTGTTTGAAGTTGTATCTCCACCGTCTGGTTGTGATGTAGTCGCTTTTATTATATTCTCTAATGGGCTGCCTAAAATAGCATATAAATCAGCAGTATTCTCTGCTTGATTTCCACCTATATACACACTTTGGTTTCCTTGAGCTCCAGAAAAAACAAATCCCATTTTTCCAGTAGCACCACCATATACCCGCGCTTTTATACCTATTTCACAAGGATTACTTACACTTCCTGCTCCTATTAAAATACTCCCTAAATTTTGAAATCCTGTTACACTTCCTACATTTATTCCACTACCTATTACTAAGAATCTTGGTGCATAAGCCAATCTGTTTGCCTCACTAGCATATAAAAGGTCACTATCTATCTTAGGAAAAGTTCCTTCGGCTGTTGTACCTACCAATCTTGTACTACCAAGCCCATGATGAACATTTCCAGAATAAGTCATATAAGTAACTACGCTTGTTCCACTTATGATACTACCACCAAAGACTGGTATAGTCTCGCTCGCGTATAATATATCTCCGTTTACCTTCGGAAAAACACCTTCTGTAATTTTATAATCCTAATTTGTTAGTTGGTATCCTAACAAATTGACAATTTAATTCTTGTTTAATTATATTTTCTCTTTCTATATCTTTATCTATTTGATTTAAATGAAATGGTTCATCAACTTCAAAAACAGTATTTAAATGAGGAGAATATCCGTCTAAGAAATAACCGTTAGTTCTAACTTGTCTAAATATTGGAACCTCTAAGTAAGTTTCAATATAATCAAGAATTTGTTTTTCATCTTTTCCGATTTGAACTATTCCACCATCTTCCAATATTTGTTCTTGTCTAATTAATCTTAATTTTTCTCGTGTTTCGTTACTTGGTAAATGACCCTTCTTAAACCATAGATACTTTGGTGGACTAAGTCCTTTTTCTTTATGTGATTTACTCATTTGTTCTCTTTGTGCTTTTGATATTATTTTTCCTGTATGTATTTCTTTCATCTTTTGTATAAACTTATCTGACTGTTTCTTACCTAACATTCCAGTTCCAAGATTTTTTATTTTTTGTAATCTGCCATCTTCTGTTAAATTGTAGGATTTACATTTATAATTTCTTCCTTTATTAGCAGAAACTTGTCCCTTCGTAAATCTGTTTCCTAATATATGTCCTTTTACAAATCTACCTTTAGAATCTTTATCTGTCATATTATATTAAAAATGTTTTCTTTATATTTAAAACTTGGTTGTTTAAGTATATATTTAATTTAACACTTGTATAGTATTTAATATTTGAAGTTCTACCGTTCCATCGAACACTATACTGCCTATTCTTTCTATTTGCCATATACTCCCTGTAATTCCTGTACCACTTGGTAAGAAACCAAATTCTGTTAAATGTAGTCCGCTAAGTTCGACTGAGTTAAAGTCAAACTGAAATTCTACCTTTCGACTTGTAGTAAAATCTGGACTGCCTGTCAGAGGATTTCTGTCTGTTTCATTTAAAAGAGTAGTCTGACTAGCTAATACTGTTCCACTACCACTTCCTATTGCACAATATTGGAGGTAATTATTAGATATATCCGAACCTATAGCATAAGCAATAGCCTGGGCTCCCCAATTTGTTATCATATTTTTATATCCTCCTGAATTTTATTTTGATAATAATTAATCCAATCTTCTTTATTATTATACGTTTTAGCATGACAACTTCTACAAAGACTTATAAGATTATTTGGATTATTATTTTGTTTATTGAAATCAATATGATGTACTGATAATGCCTCTCCTAGTTGTTCTTCGGTCCATTTACATTCTTGACAAATATGATTATCTCGTTCTCTAATTTCCTCTCTTATTTTCCAAAATTCCTTAGGATAATCTTTATAGGTTATTCCGCCTTTCCAATATATATGTTTTTCTCCTTCTTGAAATCCTATTTGTGGATATTTATCTTTTAAAATCATTTGTCCTCCTTTTCTTTAATAGTTTCATTGTCTATCTTACCTTTAAAATTTTTATATTTAATAAATCCTTTCTTTGTATCAAAGTATTTAGTTTCATTTCTTCGTTCGACACGACTATCAAAATTTATCATTAATAATACCCTCCACTAACAGCTAGTCTTAATCCACTTCTTGAATCTCCTAAAAAGTTTATTCCGCTTGCTACTGTACTGCCTAATATTCCACCAAACGTAGGGCCTGTTATATCATGATATCCTTTTCCTAATATAAAACTACTTCCTAATCCTCTTACATAAACATTCCAACGACTGCCTACCACTATAACACTCCCCGTCATAAACTCTAGTCTAGTAATTAAATCAGTAGGACTAGCGTCTCCTGCCTCGATTTTTGTTAGTCGCTTGTTTAATTTAACAAACTGGTCAGTTATATCGTTTATCTTATTATCTAAATTTATATTGATTACTTTCTCACTCATTATACTTTTTGGATTAAAGTCATAATTTACCTCAAGTATACCTACAGAATTACCAGATAAATTAAAATCAGATAAATTAACTATAGCCGTCTGACCGGGAGTCAGATTATACCAACCTTTAACTGCTAATTCGATTCTATCAAACGGTAAAGAGTTATCTAATTCACTTAAAAGAATATTCTTAGCAGTATTTGGGTCCTTGATTGTTTTGTCGATTATAATTTTTTCTTTTGGTCCATAAGCGTTGATACTAGCTTGATTTAATCCAAACTTAACAATAGGAATATCCCTATCATAACTGATAACTAAACTTCCACCGTTTGGAGGAATCTTTGAATATCCAGGAGTAGTTCCACTGACCATAATAATTTGTCTATCTTCAAAACTTACAAGATAATCAATTCCACTCACCGAATCTGGACTAACCATTTGAAATACTCCACCAACTAAAGTCGAACCAGCATTAACACTTGATTGTACCTGAGTATTATGTGGCTTGTACGTTAAAGTTACTACACTTCCTAAAGTGGCATCTTGTAGAAATATATGTCTTGGCGAGGCGGTTAATTGTCTATCTCCGTAGACCCAAACAATGTTAGCAAAATCTTCTCTATCTGTGTCGAATTGACTATATAAGATGTTTGTATTATCAAAAGTTTGACTTGAACTAATACTATTTGCTAATTCGAAATGAAGGTCTTTATTTACATCTACATAAAATACAAAACCACTCAGCTCGGCTAATTGTGTCAAAGCGTCATAAACAGACTGATGATTAAATGCTATTCTTGGTAATGTTGTCGAGGTAACGTTTACGTTATTTGTAGTTATATTACTTACTTCGTTATTTATAATATCTATTACTATTGTACTTATTTCGCTGTTTGTATAAACTACAGGTTCGACTGTAACGTCCATTAGTCTAGCTGTATAATCTCTACCTTTTAAGGTTAAATTTTGAGTATTTTCTCCACCTTCAAAACTTCGTGTCTCGAGTATACCTGTAAATATTTTAGTCGTTGCTGGAGTGTCTTTATCCGCGTAGATTATTACTTCGTTACCTATATTAAAATCTGTTTTATGTCTTCCAAAAGGACTATCAAACTTAGCAGAAAAATTAGACGACGCTGTGAACTCCGACATAGTCTTAGACAACTGTAAGTTATTTGGTGTATAAGTTATTCCACTAATAGTAACAACTGTATTTATCATAATGTTAATTTTGTACCTAATTCTTTACTTAATGCTTTACTAATCTGTGTTGGGTCAATACCATATACATTATTTATATTAACAGTAGTTGTTCCCCCACCTTCTTTTGCCGCATTATAAGCGAGTGTATCTGTAAAGTCTGAAGATTGGAACCCCTTTGGATTATATATATCTCCAGTTCGTACAACCATTCTATATCCAGCGTTTATTAGTTTTTGTTGGTCAGTTAGTGCATCGTTCTGCTTAGTTATTTCGGTTGTCACTGCTTTTTGTGCGTTAACTGCAGACGCCATTGCTTCGACATCTATTCTACCTAAACTTACATCTTGTATTAAATCGATTGTTCTTAATCCTAACTTACTTCTTATTTTATTATATGCCTTTACTAAAACATTAAGTGCACTAACTGCTTTATTTACTCCGAACTCAAAAAAGCCTACTATATCATTCCATATCATAGCCAAGCCGATTTTAAATTCATCAAAATTTTTCCAAACATAAAAAACTGCAATTCCTAAAGCAGCAAGTACTGCTGATATAGCTACTATCGTACCTATCAAAGGAAAAGCTGCCATATCCAGAGCTAACCACGCAAGTGTTAAGGCTATTATTCCTGCTGTCATTCCTGCTGTCGCGGTTATCATAATTAAAATTGCTGCTGTTAGTTGAGGATGTTTTTCTATCCAGCCTGTAATTGCTAAAACTATAGGTGTTATGGCTGCTACTAAATCTGCTAATATAGGCAATAATGCTTCACCTATTGATTGTTTCATATTATTGAACTCTTTATTTAACTGAACAAGTGAACCTTCTGCTGTACTTGTAGCAGTCTCATTAAATCCTTTATATGTAGAATTTAATACTTTAACAATCGCGGTAGTTCTTTCTGTTTCAGTACCGTTTTTTATCATCTCTTTAGTAGCATCGTCAAGAACAAAACCTGTTCTTGTCAAAGAGCTGAATTGTCCGTTTAGTGCTAAAGCTAAACCATTTGTTAATTGTTTGTAATCCTCAGTCGTAGCCGCAGCACCTTTTTCTGCAACTATATAATCCAGTATTGCAGGAGTCATCCTTTCAATGGCTTCAGTTGATAAATCGAATGTAGACAATTGAGATTGAGTTATTAATATATTCTTTTCTGAGGCAACACCTACTTTATCTAATGCTTTAGCTTGGTCTAGCAACACCTGAATTTGTTCTTCTGTTGCGTGTCTAGATGTTGTAAGTATTCTTGTTAATCTATTAACAGCGGCATCATATTCAGTAGCTTCATCTATTGCACTTTTCATAAACAAAGACAAGCCGGCAAATGCTACACCAGCTACTACACCTATACCCTTCAGACTACCTTTTACTTGGTCTATACTGCTCGTAAATTCATCACGAGCCCTAATAATAATTTCGACTACGTTATCCATTTATCTTCTTTTCCTTTCGGCTTTTTTATATTCACGTTCTACTTTCTTGAAGTATTCCTGAACACCTTTATAGTCTCTTAAAGTGAGACTTCTTACATGTTCAAGAGTCCAGCCAAACTCTTTACAAATTACTAACTCACTAACTAAGCGTTTAGAGTGACTGGATTCTGAAAACTTTCAACTTTATCAAGTCCGTTAAGTTCATTAACAGCCTTTTGTAGAGCTATTCCGTTTTTAATAGAAAGAGTATTATATTCATCTTCTGTGATGTCTGTAGAAAGAAATAATAATTTTTTGACCATTTCTTTCTTTTCGATGTCTCCTAGTTCGGCTAAATCTTTATATAATAATTCGCGAATATTGAATACTCTATCTCCGATTTTTAATTGCATTTATACCTCCTTCTATCAATTTAAATATCTCAGAAAGGGCCATAAACTGCTCCTGATGTGAAAAAGTTAAATTCACTACCTGTAACCGTTTGTGGTCTTATTGTAATAGTACTTTCAGCTACACCTTCTAATTCGCTATCTGATTCCATTTCAGTGATTCTACAACCACTCATATAGAAAATTGTGTGTTGACTTCCAGCTGTGTTGTCTGCGTTTAAATCAAACGTTATGTTGAAACTACTTCCACCTTGGAAATATTCCGAATATAATCTCTTTGAATATACTCCGTCTAAATCTAAAGTCAAGTTAACTGTATAGTTTCTGTTTCCATCAAATGGAATTGAACCATCTCTTGAACCGTTTAAATAGTGTGGTAGTGTTCTACTATTGTCTATTATAAACTCAACTTCTTTTGCAGTGTCGACTGAACTTCCGCCTAATGTCAAACTTGCATGATTCCACAAATATGGTGTTCTTGTAACCTCAACGAATGCTGTATTAGTCGAACTTCCGAAATTTAATACATTAGCCAAATAGTCTACAGTTACTTCAACCTTTTCTCCTTGACTTGCTCGTAGGGTTGTTGTGTTTGGAACTATTCCTCTAATTATCTTCTTAAATTTTTGACCAGTACCTGCACTTACTTTAGTATCTTCTATTGCAAAACTTATTGGAGGGTTTAATGCTCCACTTGTATATGGACTTAATCTTTCGTTTGGCTCTATTTCTCTGACTGCCATACCTTGAGTTGTTGTACCGCTTGTACTATTTGTTGAACCGATTGACCAGAATACTAATCTCATGTCACTCGGATGATAAGTTAATGTACCTGTTACATCTCTTGGTCCTTGGACCATTAGACCAAAGTTTCTATCTGCTTGACCTAAGAATCTCTCCTCGATTAATCCTTCAGAACTATCAGATGTATGACTTTGAACTTGTCCAATCCAGAATGTATTTGCTCCTATGCTTCCTGCATATGTACCGCTTTCGTGAAGTCCTATTACTACATTTAAATTGTGTAAATATCTTGCCATTTTTTATTACCTCCTTTTGTTTGTTTAAAATTGTTAGTCATTTCAGTTATTATAAAATTTATATTGTAAACTTAATATTCTTGATTTAATCGTCTGTGCACCAGATTCTCCGGGTTCGTCTACTTCTACACTTGAAGCAATTAATAAATCGCATAAACTATTTTCTACACTACCTGTTGAACTTGTAAATTGTATATTTGCTAATCTGTTTAATACTGCTGTGTAGATTGTTTCTTTTTCTTTTTCGTCTCTTGCCCAGACTCTAATTTCTAAACTTAATGTAATATCTTGTGTAGTTGTTTGCATTCCTGCTCTGACTGCCTCGATGTTAGTACACTTGATTGTAATAAGTGGATATTTGACTGCTCTGGATGGATAACTTGTCATAATAAATTTAGAATTACTGCCACGAGTAGAACTAATTGGGTCTGTTATTTGACCGTCTAAATCATCTTTTATAAAGAATAAGACATCGGCTACTAAATTTGTTTTGTTTACCATCGCATGGTTTGACTAACTCGCTTGTTAATCTCAATTATAATTGACTTTTACTTAATAAAGTATAATTACTTGAATATATATTAAACACAAACATTTATATAATAGCATATCTTATATAATATATGGAAAAAACTAAACTAACACAGAAGTTAACACAGAAGTTAACACAGAAGTTAACACAGAAATGGTGGTTCTGGGTAATTGCAGGAATTGTGGCCTTAATTGCTATTAGCATAATAACGCCAAATACGCCAAGCTATTATACAGAATATCAAACCTGTCAGACACAGTTGACTGAATTACAAGAAAGTTCTAGTGCTTTTTTGAAGGCTGTAAAAAACTATTGTGCATTCGATATAACTGACCGATTTTGTATAGCAATTAATTAATCTTTTTTATTTCTTCTTTAATTATTTGATTAATTTTTTGCTGATTTCTAGCAAGACTATTTCTGAAATGTCTTCTTGGACTTAATTTACTTGTACCAAATTCTATAAACTTTCCGTAAGGAACATCTGTAAATACCTTTCCTTCGGTTTTACTTGTTGTTAAATCTACTGAGTTAAGTAATCTTCCTGTATCAACACTTGTCGGTTCGTTTCTTTGACCTGCTATACTTAATTTAACTTCATTCTGCATAAACAAAGTAGCTTCTTTTATTCCGGTACCTACTTGTTCTTTTATTTTATTGTCTATATCTCTTAAGTTTGATATGACTTCATCTACACCTTTAATTTCTATATTAACCATTAAGCTTCCCCGAGTAATGAACCAGTTCCACCTATCCTTCGAATAAATACTTTTCTATAAATAGGTGTGTTTGATATATCGTTTCTTATATCGAAATCTAACATAGAATAATTTTCCATAGGTGCACTACTTCCTACACCACTACCTACTCTGATTGTGACGGTCATCTCACTACCTGTTAAGATTAAACTACCATGAAGAAATAATCTTCTATCATCATTAATTAATTTACCTTGCTCGACTAGAATACTTTCAGACGAACCTCGTTGAGTACTTAATGGTAATACTACACCACTTGTCCATAAGTTACCACCACTTTGAGTCCAAGTAACATCATCATCGTAAACACTACCTATAGTACTAGTAAAATATTGAACTCTAATTTGTGTACCAGTACGTTTGATTATTTCTTGAAATCCGACACTAAGTCTAGAACTATTTGACAACTTATTTATCCTGCTGTTGTTTTATCAATTGATGTTCTCTCTTCATATGACAGCTCCTACAAAGAGATATTAAATTACCTAAAGAGTTATCAAAAGTAACTAAAAATGGAACTATATGATGTACGTCTAATTTGATTTCACGTTTTTTACAGTCTTGACAAGTGTAACTATCTCTACTATAAATTAAATGTCTAATATTATCCCAATCGTCGCCATATCTTGCAGTCGTAATACCTTTACTTCTTCCGTCTATATAATTCCATGGTTTACGTCCCCTATTAAACACATTTTTTAAAGGCAACCCCTTTTTACTTGCAAAACAACAATCTTGAGAGCAAAAAAACTTCTTATTAGATTTTATTGAATGATTTTGTTTATATATATCTTTATGACAATATTCACATTGAACAATTTTTCCAGTTCTTCTTTTTGGATTTTTATATCCCTTTAATCCTTTATTCCAAGGAACTTGACCTTTATTATTTGACATATCATGACAAAGACTGAGAGAATTGATAAACTCTACCTAATGCTCTAAGCTTTAATTCTCCTAAGGCTCTATATTGAGCGGCTGATAATTCTTCACCAGAATCACCTAAACTAATTTCACTTAAACTTAAACTTGTACTACTCGATTGAGCTTTTAATGTATCAAGAATGTCTGCTCTTGCGAAATCTAGAATTACACTTTGGTATGTATCTGCTATATTATTGCTACCAATTGAAACTCCTGTATAATTTTCTACATAACTTCTTGCTAAGTCTGCAAAGATAATCAGATTACCACTTATACCTGCTGGTAAGTCGGGATATGTATTACTCAAGAATAAAGCTATACTTCCAATCGTGCTGAGGGTTTGGGCCATTATCTATATTTTATTGTGACGTATAACCCACTTGTACCAGCCCCTAATCCACTACCTACTACTCTAATAGGTGCATTACCTACGAATTGTGTCCAGTAAGCTGCTGTTGTGTTACTACCTGTAACACCTTGGTTATCTGTCAAATAAACATATGGATAAACTGTTTGAGCCATTGAACCAGCTCTAAGTCGTAATATTAAATCTCCTAGTAAAGTTCCTGTATTGTTTGCTCCACTAAAAAAGAATAATAAACTTCCTGTATTTGTATAAGTATTACTTCCTACCGCTATTGACTGGATTGCTCCGTTGATAGACTCCTGACTAAATACACTAAACAGTCCGTCAGCGCTTGCTGTGAGACTTCCTACTTCAAATCGTAGTTCATCTATTCTACCTGCTTTAAAACTCATTTTATATTCCTACCGCTATCCAATCGTATCTTCCGCTTGCTCCACCTACTACATTTACCCCACTTGTAGCATTTTTTACACCGCTAGCAAAGGCAAAGGTAGATGTTCCGCTAGATGCTGTTAAAGATATAAAATATCCTGCACCTGCAAATGCTTGTCTTAATGCTAAAAATCCGGCACTTCCTGCATCTGTTCCAAGACTTCCTGCTTGAACGATTGCTCCAAATGCTCCTGGACTTCCTGCACTTACTGAAAATAATACTCCATTTACATCTGTTACTCTTGTGAAATTACCAGATGTTGCTGTTATAATTACTCCACCAAACAAACTTCCAGTTAAGTCAAGCTGCTCCGCTTTTAATTCTCCTTGTCTTAATCCTGCTTTCATTTTTTATTATACCTCCTTGTGATACGGGAATTTAAATAAACCCGCTTTCTATGATTTCGTGTGGTTTCCCACTTGAATGTAATTAGTTTTTACTAAAAAAATAAAGAAAAACTAATAAAAAATAATTAAAATAATTATTTAACTTGTTGTTATTCTTCCGACTGCTGTTGACCTAAGTAGTTGTACGTCCATTCTCTGTGTAACGACTGCACCTTCCATATCATAAGTTGGTAATGTAGTATTTTCTACTGCAATATCTCTTTTGATTGCAATACCATAAGCTTGGCTTCTGTCTATGACATAAGCGTATTTCTTAAAAGTAGTGCTAGGCGCTGCGTTTGGAGAGAAAAGATGAACATTTAAACCGTATACCAGACCAATCTTTCCCGTTCTGTTAGCTGCTTCTCCACCCCACTTATTAGCTTCGCTAAAAGTGTCAATGTTACGTAAGTCGTTAAGAACTTCTGTTCCAACAATTATATCTGTTGGAGTATAATCCTCATCTTCTACGTTTTGCATTGCAGTTGTGATGTTTGCTATTGTAATAGCTGCTCCACCTGTAACTGTTGAATTTGCTCCTTCAAGTGCTTCTAAGACTAACTTAGTTTCATTCTCTGCAAATCTCTTACCAATCATTGCGATATTACTTTGTAGTAATTCGAATTGACTGTCTTCCATCATCTCTCTAGTTATTCTAACTGCTGCACCGTACTTTGTGAAAGTAAATGTAACTGTTGAATAAGACTGTTGAGTTAATGGTATTTCTGCACCCTCTGCTACTTCGTTAATTTTTCCTGTTCTTGGTGTTTCCAAGTTTACAGTAAAAGAACCACCTTGCTTTGCTAACTGTGCTGGACCCATTACCCACTTTGCTAAACTTCTATCAAGTAAAGTCTTATCGACTGCTTGTACAAGAATAGGTAAAATAAGTTTTGGTATTAACAATGTTCCTGCTGTGCCGATACCTGTTCCAAGATATTCCTTAATTCTATTAAATGTCATTTATTAAAAACTGAAATTTACTAAAAGAGGGCTAATTGTACCAGAACCTGCTGCAGTAATTGCTCTACCAACTGGTTGAACACTACCCGCTATACCAACTGCTGCTGCTAAGAACTGAACTGTTCCACTAACAACATAAACTGAGTATCCGCCTGAGATTGAATCTCCTGCGTTTGCGATAAATGTTCCTCTAGTACATACACCAACTAATTCGTTACTTCCCGCATTGTTTGTTGCAAAACCTACAACCTGATTTGTATCAGCTGTTGGTAAGGCTACAAGAATACTTCCAGTAAGGAATAAATCAGCTGTACTTCCAACTACATTTGCTGCTCCGCTAACTGTGACGTATTGACCACCTGATATTGTTTGTCTTGCTCTACCCGTAAAACTTCTAGGAACTTCCCCATCATAAATAACGTCGAATACTCCGCCGTTTGCTGTTGCTCCTATCATCTATATTTCTTCTTCTCTACGGTAAAAGACTTAAATCCTTGAACAATCCTATATTCAGATTTATCGTTTTCGTCTATTGTATCTTCTTCGTCTTCCTCAACATCTGCTTCTTCAGTATCTACTTTAGAAACTTCTTTTACTTCCACTTTTACAGTTTCAGTAACTGCTTCAGTAACTGGAGCTTCTTTAGTTTCTACAACTTCTACTTTTGTTGATTCAATTAAAGATAATCTTTCAAGAATACTTGTTATTAATTCTGCTTGAGCCTTGAACTCTTCTTTCGAAACATACTCAATAACTTTCTCTTCTTTAACTTCTACTACCTCTACGGTTTCAGACACAATATTTTTTTTGTCTTCTTCCATTTCAAACCTCCTTTCATCTTTATTATTATCTGCGACAAAGTCGCTTGAATTTGATTTGTTTGACATATCCATTTTGTCAGAATGCATTTTTTTCATATGACTTTGCATTTTATCTTTCTCTATCATCATATCGCACTCTGGACATTTTACTTTTTGTTCTATAATATTTTCGTTTGATTCGTGTACACTTATCCACGCTTCTTTTAATGCTAAGTCTAAGGTTTGACCTTTGAAAGAAAACTGTGCGTTGTCATCTGCTGGCACGGCGACTAAGCTTAACTCTTTGAATTTAATTCCTCGAGGGATAATAGACTCTTCACTTTCGTCGAATGATGTAACATTAGCACCTATACTAACAGTATTTAAATCTCCTGACCTGATTAATTCTTTTGCTAATTTACCTTGTTCTGTGTTATTTAATTTTGCTTTGAATCTAATAGCTTGTGTCATTTCGTCGTATTCTGCACCAATAACTTTTCCAGCCATACTTTTTAATTTGTCATCGTGGTCCGTTAAAAGAGGTCTACCGATTAAACTATAAGCAGCGCTTTTTAATTCTTCTGCAACGAATTTATGGTTGTTATCAGTAGTTGTCGAGTTGATTGCTATACCTTCAATAAAAAAATCATTTGATTGGTTTCCTTCAACATAATTTTCAACTAATGTAAAAGGTACTTGATATTTTAGATTTAGATTCATATTCATATAAAGTATTTATATACCTTACTTTAAATATCATAATTTCATAGAATATATATTAATGACGGAAGGAAGAATCGAACTTCCACAGTCACTTAGACAAAGCTCTTAAGGCTCTTCTCTTTTCCAATTGAGTATTCCGTCAATGAGCATACTAGGAATCGAACCTAGACAGACACTGAGTCCCGGAGTCTAAATCCGGTGCCTTTTCCAATCAGCCATACGCTCAATGGGATATGTTTGAATCGAACAAACGCCATGCGGTTCCAGACCGCAGGTGCTACCACTACACCAATATATCATAACAGATAGCAGAGTCGAACTACTTTCTCAGGCTATCTCAAAATTATATCCAAGATTATAACTTTCATGAGGCCTGCGTCTTAAACCGGTAGACCAATCTGTTAATAAACTAAAGAATTAGAACTTTATATATCTTATGTTTTTCTAAAGTTTTTCTAAAGTTTTTCTAAGGATTTTCCACATAAGTCTTTTTCTGTCTTAATCTGACGACTTGAATTTTTTCGCCTAAGACACCCAGTTGTTTTTTACGTGCACCTTCTATCCAAGCATTTGTGCCGAATAATTCATCAGGTAAAGGTTGACTCATTTGAGCTACTGGTCCGCCACTGCCTGTATAATCAACCCATCCACCTATAATAGGAACTTTTTCAGTACTCAAACTATCAGGTCCTTGTGCATCAAACATAAGGTCACCACTATGCTTTGCTCGGATTATTCTTTGTCTGTTTGGTTTATGTAAGTACATTATTTCTTTACCCGTCCATCATAACTTTTCATTATCTGATTAAACTATCTAATCTCATTAACAAACATCTCCTTGTATATCTTGTATATCTAATTCGGCAGGATTCGTTAAATCATGATATAAATTTATTCCTTTTTCTAAACAGTATTGAACATCTGGGTTATATCCACTTGATAATATGCCCATATATATAAACGCTACAGCTGTAGAGCATGCTAATTGTCTTAAAGATAATTTATCATTTGTATCTGATGTTATGTTTAACCCATTGCTAAAGTTCATTCTAATAATAGATTTATTATTTTCTTTCTTGTCATAATCTGTGAACTCGAGGACTATATCTTCTATCATTTTCTGGTTGTACTAAGCCTTATACCATCCGGATAAGCAACTTCACAAACTATTGTTTCTATCTTTGCTTTTTTATCATGAATAAATCTATTGATATCTACTTCACTTGGCTGACAATAATCTGAATGATTGTGTATCATTCCTAAATATTTTTTATTTTGACATATCTCAGGACTAAAAGATGTCGAAACATTATTTGCTGAGTATATTACCGGAATTTTAATATCATCTATTATATAAGTATCTCCTTTCTTATTACCTAATAAACATATTGGCATCTCTCTGGAACGATTATCATAAATATTAATTAAATTGTTTAATACGTTTGGCATATAATGTACCTTAGTTGGTGGTTGTGCTGAGCATCCTAATAAGGCCAATAACACTAACTTTTTCATTATTCCTTCTGTTTGTTGAAGATGGCTATATTAATTTCTCTTAGTTCTGCTTGTGCGACTTCAAGCGCAGATAACTTATCGTAAGCCATTACTTTCAACTCTTCTATTGTTTTGTTTTTTATGTCTTGCATTTTGTCCTCCTTAATATATAAGTCATTTATCTTTATAAATCTTCTTATTTTATTCCTAATTTTATACATTCATTAATTAACATATCTACTTCTGCAATTTCCTTATCTCTTTGTTCTATTTCCTTTGCTTTTTGTGCTTGGATATTTTCTCTTTGCTTGATTAAATCACCATGGGAATAAACATTACTTTGAGAAGTTATAATATCTTTAGTGATTCTAATTGAATTGTCTCCTACTTTTATTATTTCCATTTTACTTTCCGTTTACCTCCTTATGTTTCACTTGTTAAAATTCCATTAATGAATGTAAGTTTTCTTGTCACTGCTCCACCGCTTGTATCTGAAACATAATAAATCTTTGTTCCAGCAAGAGGTGTCTGACCATCAATCAACCGACCATTTGTTGAGGCGATTGGAATTTTTCCTGGGGTTAATCTTGCCCCGTCGTCTAATATAAACGCCTTTCTTGCTGGTCCAGTTGTAATTGTAGCAAAAAAATCATCGGTAATAAATTCTATTGCTCCTGCTTCTGCTGCTGTTAGATTAACTCCTGTAGTAAATTTCAAAGGTGCTGTACTTGCTGTAGCTGTTCCTGCTTTTAGGTGTAAAACTGCCGTTGGATTCGTCGTCCCGATGCCGACGTTGCCTTGAATAATCGCACCGTTCGCTGGAGCAGCA
>ERZ1292625.462-Hain-H41-01um-R1-462-length-62387-cov-36_pt1 | contig 62387 bp, 63 predicted proteins | sample MGYA00564400_ERZ1292625 | MGnify/ENA primary metagenome ERZ1292625 (study PRJEB36523, sample SAMEA6512639) | groundwater metagenome | collected 2019-01-08 | study: AquaDiva: Metagenomics assemblies of 32 groundwater samples | reverse complement strand
CCAGCGTCGTTCTCGGCTCATCGAAATCCTCAACGTACCCCTGAGGGTACGCCTCTGGTTTCGATTCGCCTGCGGCCTTGCTGGACGGACTTTTTGAGCAGCCTGTTAGGCCTCGGAGCAGAAACATCAGTATGATGGAGCGAAATTCGATCCCTGTGAAGATCGGAATCGGTACAGCGATTGTGGCGGTTGCATTGTTTCTCGCCCCTTGGCTCGACTGCGGCACGTTTGCGGAAGAACTCGGTCTGTCGCAGAGTACCATCGAACATGCCTTTCCGAGCTCCAGTAAGTGCAAGCGGTGTCATGAGCGTGTGTTTGAAGAGTGGGACACCTCTCCGCTCTCGCGTTCGATCCATTCCCCGGCCTTCCGTGCTTCGCTTGACGCGTTTTTGTCATCTCCGGCAGGAAAAGATAAAGCTCAGTGTTTTCGTTGCCATGCACCGCATGTACGAGAATTCTCCGAACACGTCCAGCTCTTTATCAATCAAGCCAAGGCTGGTGACCCGTCACTGGATGGGGTGGCCTGCGCGCAATGCCATTTGATCAAGCAGGTTGATCGGACAAAACAACCGCCAGAGCCCAAGTACGAACTCGAGAGCAAGACGGTCTATGGCCCCTATAAGGATGCTGTTCAGAATCGGGCGCATCAGTCGATGGAGTTGGGGTTGTTTCAAAAATCCGATCTCTGCCTCAATTGCCATCAGTCGGTTCCCTCAGCCGCCGGCTTAGGGAAGGCCAACGATCTGCTGGGCAACTGGGATCAGAGTAAGGCGGTGAAGTCAGGCAAAGAGTGTCAGACCTGTCACATGCCGGAGCAAGTCGGCGAGTCGGCCAATGGCGAGAAGAAGCGAAGAACCGCCAACCATACCTTCCCTGGTCGTATCGGCAAGCTTCGCCAAGAGGCGGCCAAGCTGGGCGTCACAACGAAAGTCGAGGGTGAAAAAACGACGATCACCGTGAAGGTGCAGAGTCTCGTTCCGCACAATCTGCCGACCACCCATCCAGCCTGGGCGACCGTGGTGTTGGATCTGGATATCAAAGGGAAGAATCTAAAGACCGTGTTTACGGACAAGCGCATCTATGGGCGAGTCTATCAGGATGCCAATGGCCAGAGGACGAGCTTCGACTTTGATGCCGTCAAAGTGATCGAGGACACAGTCTTGAAACCGGAAGAAACGCGCGTCGAGATCTTTACGTTTCCTACGCCGAAAGACACCAAGACGTTCGATGTTGAGGCGACTCTGAACTACGCACCCATCACCGGGGCTGCCTCATTCCTACAGCGCGTCGAAGCTGAATCTTCCCAAGGATCACAAGATCCGGTCTTTCAGCCGATCGAGATCGTCAAATACGCTGAGAATGTCGCAGTTATCAAGTAACAAAGGGAACGAAGTCACCTGTTTATTTTACGAAGGATGTTCAAAAAGCCTGTCCAGCAAGGCCGCAGCGAGTGAAGGCCCGGAGGCGTACCCTCAGGGGTACGTTGAGGACCTGAACGATGCGAGAACGACGCTGGCAGGTTTTTTCAACATCCGCTACTCGGCGATGATGCTGGAGCCTGGAGACTTCATCTTAAATATCTGAACGGCGTTGTACATGCCTTTGGCGGGGTGGTTGAGGATGAGGCGTGAATTGGTAATGTGGGTGTCGAGCAACTCGTATTGTCCGCCGCTGAAATAGATGTCGCAGTCATCGATCGCACAGTTTTTGTAGACGTGGTTGTCCAGCGACAGCTTCGCTTTGCTGAATTGCTGTCCCTCCACCAAAATATAATCCGGCGCCATCCCCATGGTCATTTCCTCTGCCGCGCACTATAGCAACTCTCTTTTTGAACCGCAAACCAGCACGCAGGTTTGCGAAGAAACGTTCAGTTTGATTCGATCAGGCGGGGGTGATCCTCGCTATAACATGCCCGGTATCTCTGCACATGAAGACATCTGTGCGGGGCATCATTCTAACTGGCCGTGGGCTACGCCGCCATCGCCAAGGGGTATATGCAGGCGAGGGCATCCTGAAGCTGTTCTTGGGCTTCTTTGAGCAGAGTGGGGCATGTGTCCGTATTGAATCGTGTGCAGGAGATCGCGAACGGATCACAGGCAGGAAGCCGACCAGCCTGGGCCGGTTCTAATTCTGCATAATCGGCAAGAGCTCCAGCGAGGTGAACAATCGATGCATGGAGAGCGAATTCGCCGGCTTGGTTCGGGCTCAGTTGATGGCGAATGGCCTGCTCGATCTGGGTTGGCATGCTCCAGACACGAATCAGCTCCGCGCCGACCTCGGTGAAGTCGTATCCTATGCTCGATTGTTCCACTTCGGCGAGCGGTGACCCGAGATATCCGGCTTCGACCAGAGCGGACTGTGCCCGTTGCGGAATGGTTTGATAGAGCACCAAGTGGCCGATGTCCCGGAGCAGGCCCTCGATAAAGAAGCGTTCGCTTTCTTCGACGTCGATTGCTTGAGCAATCTTACGTGCCAGTAAGGCACAACGCACGCTCTTCCGCCAGAAGGCCGGGAGGTCCATGAGGTCTGCAGTCATTCCCGTGAATGTCTGTCCGATAGTGGTGGAGGCGACTAAGTCACTGACGGGTTGCATGCCGAGTAGGGTGACGGCTCGAGCGATGTTATCGATCTGCTTAGGAAATCCATAGAGGGGGCTGTTCACAATTTTCAGGAGACGCGCGGAGATGGCCGGATCGAATTTCAGGGCATTGGCCAGATCGTCCATGGTCGATTCTGGATTGTCGACGACATCGCGAACGCGGAGGTAGATTTCTGGGAGGGTGAAGAGGTTTGAGCAAGATTGGACGAGCTCATGCGCCGAGGCCATCACCGTGCACTCCTTAATATTACGTGTCTACACCTGGTTGAAGAGGCGTTCGACTATCGTTATCGGTTATGGCTCAGCTGAACTAAAGGGGCGGAGCGAGGGTTATCCGGATATCGGCTGCCGGTTCGATTGAACCCACTGAACATGCCCTCCTCAGCGCGCGTGTTCCGGGAGCGAAGAACCAACACGGGTTTCTCTTCTCCTTTTTTCATCTTGATCCCTTCCCCTCACCCGTATAGAATAACGCAACTTTTCGGCTAGTTAGCTGCAAGACTAAGCCTGCACCACCCCGCGGTTTCCCCCCACACGTACTTTTGATGGGTTGAAGCCAGAGGGAACCGTGTGACATAAAGAGCCCTTGAATTCATTGGGAGGAGAGCACTGTGAGCGACTCAGTCATCATTACGTTTGCATTGATAGCGGCGGTGACCGGCATTGCCTACGGCCTGTATCTGGCCATGTGGGTGTTCAAACTCGATGCCGGGAACCAGAAGATGCAGGATATTGCCAAGGCCATTCAGGAAGGTGCAAGCGCCTATCTGAACCGCCAATATAAGACCGTTGCGGTCGTTGCCGCTGTATTGTTCGCTCTCTTGTGGGGGGCGGGAGCCTTCTCCGATAAGTTCGGCCTACTGACTGCCGTTGGGTTCTTAATCGGCGCCGGCGCGTCGTCGCTGGCCGGCTACGTGGGAATGGTCATCGCGGTGCGGGCGAACGTTCGTACGGCGCAGGCTGCCCATAATGGGATGAATGCCGCGCTCACCGTGGCGTTCCGTGGAGGCGCGGTGACGGGACTCTTGTTGATCGGCTTGGGCTTGCTGGCCATTACCCTTTTCTACTCATTGGCTGCCCAATTTGCGGGGCAAGAGCATGCAATCCATGCGCTGCTGAGTCTTGGGTTCGGCGGCAGTTTGATTTCGGTATTTGCCCGTGTGGGTGGCGGGATCTATACGAAAGCGGCGGATGTCGGCGCAGATCTCGTCGGAAAAGTTGAAGCGGGAATTCCGGAGGACGACCCTCGCAATCCTGCAGTCATTGCAGACAATGTGGGTGACAATGTCGGCGACTGTGCCGGTATGGCTGCGGATCTTTTTGAGACCTACGCGGTGACGACGGTGGCGGCGATGGTCTTGGCCTTCACGCTGTTCAAGGGAGTCAGCGCCCCTATTCTGTATCCTCTCGCCCTCGGAGGCGTCACAATCTTCGCAACGATCATCGGTATTTTCTTTGTGAAGGTAAGCCAGGGCGGTGAAATTATGACCGCGCTCTACAAGGGCTTGTTTGTGGCGGGTGGAATCGCAGCAATTGCCTTCTTTCCCGTGACCTCTTCGATTATGGATGGTGTGGGCGGCGTAAGTGGGTTGAGTTATTATCTCGCGGCCTTGATTGGCTTAGCCGTGACCCTCGCCCTCGTCTTTATTACCGATTACTACACGTCCAAGAGCTATACGCCGGTGAAGGCTATTGCCAAGGCTAGTGAAACGGGCCATGCGACCAACATCATCGCTGGGTTGGCCGTCGGGATGGAGTCAACAGCCTGGCCGGTGGTGGTGATCGGGGCAGCGATACTTGGGAGCTATTGGATCTGCGGCGGTGCGGCATCGGGCGGCTTATACGGCGTGGCCGTGGCGGCGGTGTCGATGTTATCGATGGCTGGTATCGTGGTGGCGATTGATGCATTCGGCCCGATCACAGACAACGCAGGCGGTATTGCGGAGATGGCTCATCTCGGCAAAGAGGTGCGGGACATCACTGACCCGTTGGATGCGGTCGGTAACACCACAAAAGCGGTCACTAAGGGCTATGCAATCGGATCAGCGGCTCTTGCGGCGGTGGTGCTCTTTGCCGAATATGCGCGTGAGGTGGCAAAAGGGAGCGGCGCGAGCACGTTTGACCTCTCCAATCCTTCTGTCCTAGTCGGGCTCTTCTTGGGTGGGATGTTGCCATTTATTTTCGGAGCCCTTTGTATGAAAGCGGTGGGAGAGGCAGCCGGTCTTGTAGTGGAAGAGGTGCGTAGGCAGTTCCGAACGATTAAGGGGATCATGGAGGGGACCGGCAAGCCGGAATATGGGACTTGTGTGGATATTGTGACGCAGGCAGCAATCAAGAAGATGATGGTTCCGGGACTGATTCCAGTCATCTCTCCGATTGTGGTCGGTGTGATTTTGGGACCACAGGCTTTGGGCGGCATGCTCGTCGGCAGCATCGTTACTGGTCTGTTCGTTGCGATCTCGATGACAAGTGGCGGCGGCGCCTGGGACAACGCCAAGAAGTATATCGAAGAGCAGGGCAAGAAGGGGACAGACACGCATAAGGCGGCAGTCACCGGCGACACCGTCGGCGATCCCTATAAGGATACGGCTGGTCCGGCGATTAATCCGATGATCAAGGTCATCAACATTGTGGCGCTCTTAATCGTCTCACTGATCGTCAAATAGCGAGACGCACGGTTTTCGTCATTTGTCTCTTGTGGCTGTTGATCGGATAGGTTGTCTCGCGAGATACGCTTCACGAGCGACGTTTCACGATTATTCCCTCGGCTTGACGGCTGAAAGAACCGTGGAGTAAGGTGGTAGTAAGGGATCACGCTGGTGGCTGATCCACGAGGGTTTCCCAGAATCGCGGGAGGTGCTCGGATGGAGAAACAAGAGCGCAAGCAAGAGCCCAGGCGAGAGCCGCAGGGGAAGGACGACGTCAAGGCCAATCCGAAAGTCATTGAGGCCGGCAAGAAGATGAAAGAAGACATCGATAAGCTGGTCGATGAAATCGACGACGTGCTCGAAACAAACGCAGAAGAATTCGTTAAGAACTACGTGCAAAAGGGGGGAGAGTAGTACTGGTAGTCATCTGAACCTATCTCCTTCTTTACTCTCCTCTTCATCACACTCCGGTAATCACTGTCCGACTTCCGTCCGTCACCACGCCATGTTTCTCGGTTTGACAACGCAGGGGCGAGCGGCTAGTATCCCTTTAATTCTCAGATAGTTAGCATCAGAATCCTTCGAGAGGTCCTCATGAAGTCCAAGCTCTGGGTCTTCCGTGATGTCAATCTATCTCAGCGGGCTTCGTTAGCCCAGGCCCTCTCGATTTCTCCTGCAACTGCATCACTTTTTTTGGCTCGTGGCGTAACCACACCGGATGAAGCGACGACGTGGATGTTGTTACAGCCGCCACACGACCCATTTTTGATTCCCGATATGGACCAAGCAGTTGAACGGTTGCATCGAGCTGCCACAACTCAGGAGCCGATCTGTTTTTATGGCGACTATGATGTCGATGGGATTACAGCGACCAGTATCTACCTGTCTTTCTTTGGAGGCTTGGGTGCGCAGGTTCGGGCGTATGTCCCGCATCGTCTCCGTGAAGGCTATGGCCTCAATCTCGATGCTGTGCAGCGCTTGCATGACGAAGGGATCTCGTTGTTGGTGACGTCCGATTGCGGCACGACCTCACATCAAGAAATTGCATTGGCTGCCCGTCTTGGAATGGATGTGGTGGTGACGGACCATCACCAGACTGATGAGAACATGCCGCCGGCTGTGGCGGTACTCAACCCCCATCGAGCCGGTGCCTGCTATCCCTTTCGGGGCCTCTGTTCCGCAGCGCTGGCCTATAAGGTGGCGCAGGCCTACCAGCGACGCTATGGGGTTGCTGGGGTACCGTTGGAGTCGCTGCTCGATCTCGTGGCGTTGGCGACGGTCGCTGACGTCGTCCCTTTGCACGACGAGAATCGAAACTTTGTACGCGAAGGACTCGTTCAATTGTCTCGTGGCGCGCGCTGCGGCGTACGGGCGTTGAAGCAGGTGGCGGGGGTCACGCGGGATTGCACGGCAGAAACGATCGCCTTCAAGCTGGCGCCGCGCATCAATGCCGCTGGGCGATTGGACGATGCTATGTTGGCTGTGCGGTTGTTGACGACTGACAACCCGGCTGAGGCGCAGCAGTTGGCAGATCGACTTGAGCAGCTGAATCGAGAACGGCAGCGCATCGAAGTAGATATCATGGCGGAGGCACTGGCCTCGCTGAAGGATCAAGAGGTGCCGCCCGCAATCGTACTGGCCTCTCGGCACTGGCATCTCGGCGTGGTCGGCATCGTGGCGGCGCGTTTGGTCGATCGGTTTCAGCGACCGGCGATCGTGATGGCGATTAACGAACAGGGCATCGCTAAAGGCTCGGCACGAACGACCAGCGGCTTCGACCTCTACCAAGGATTGGCGTCCTGCCGAGAGATGCTGGAGGCCTTCGGTGGGCATCCGAGTGCCGCAGGGGTAACGATTCGCGAGTCTCGGATCGCTGAATTTCGTGCCAGATTTTCCGATGTGGTAGCCGGGTGGACCCACGATGGCGCCAAGGTTCCAACACTGAACGTTGATGCCGAAGTGCGTCTGGACGAAGTGAATCTGCAGTTGATCCAAGAAATCGGTTCGCTGCATCCGTTCGGCGAGGGCAATCCAGAGCCTACATTTGCGGTGACTCGTCTCGAAGTGTTGGATGCACGCACTGTCGGCGAGAAGCATCTGAAAATGACCGTACGCCAGGGGACATCGCTGCCGTTTGATAGTATTGGATTTGGGATGAAGTCGCTGTTGGAGCGCGGCATTCCGTCCCGTACCCCGGTCGATCTGGCCTTTACGCCAGAACTGAACCACTGGAACGGCCGTGACCGGATTCAACTTCGCATTCGTGATGTCCGACCGAGCGTGAGTGAGTAAGTGAGTGCATCATGGTGTACCAAACTGTCACAGACCTCGACCAGTTGCTGGATCGGATTCGAAGCTATGCTGCCGATGCCGACCTCGGCCTCGTTCGCAAGGCCCACGAGTTTTCTGCGAAAGCGCATAAAGGGCAACGTCGCCGGTCCGGAGAACCCTACCTTCAGCATCCCATCGCCGTCGCCGGAGTTCTGACCTCACTGAAAGCGGATGTCACCGCCATTGTTGCAGCGCTGCTGCACGATACCCTGGAAGATACGGTCGCCAAGCCTGATGAACTCGAACGGGAATTCGGGAAGGATGTCGTCCATCTGGTCGACGGAGTGACCAAGATCGGCAAGATTACATTTCGGAGCTATGAAGAAAAACAGGCGGAAAACTTCCGCAAGATGGTGCTGTCGATGGCGGATGATATCCGTGTCGTTCTCATCAAGCTCGCCGATCGACTGCACAACATGCGCACGTTGGAGCATCTCAGCGCGGCCAAGCGACAGGAAATCTCCCAAGAGACGCTGGAGATCTATGCGCCGCTGGCGAACCGTCTTGGAATCGGGTGGATTAAGAATGAGCTTGAGGATCTGTGCCTCAAGCACCTCAAGCCCGAGGCCTACGAGACATTGCGTGTTCGTGTGGCAAAACGAGATGAGGATCGGCAGCAGTATATTGATGAAGTCAGCCAACTTGTGAAGAAAGCGATGGAAGAGAATGGATTGGCTGGACAGGTCTATGGTCGCCCCAAACATCTTTACGGTATTTACCAGAAGATGAATAAGCAGTCGATTACGTTTGAAGAGGTCTACGATCTGACGGCATTGCGGATTGTGACCGATGCCAAGATGAACTGTTACGCTGTGCTTGGGGTGATTCACTCAGTCTGGCGGCCTGTGCCTGGGCGTTTCAAGGACTACATTGCGATTCCTAAGTCCAACTTGTATCAGTCTCTGCATACCACGGTGGTGGGCCCGAAGGGGGAACATGTTGAATTCCAAATCCGCACGGAAGAGATGCATCGTATTGCCGAGCACGGCATTGCCGCGCATTGGAAGTATAAAGAACAGGGCCATGTGGCAGATCGTGACAGTAAGGCCTTTGGCTGGCTTCATCAGTTCGTAGAGTGGCATGAAGATTTGACGGATAACCGGCAATTTATGGACTCGGTGAAGCTGGACCTCTTCCACGATGTGGTCTATGTATTCACGCCCAAAGGGGTGGTGAAAGAACTGCCGAGGGGATCGACACCCGTCGATTTTGCCTTTGCGATTCACACCCAAGTGGGAGACCATTGTGTCGGGGCCAAGGTGGACGGAAAGATTGTGCCACTCAAGTATCAACTGGCGAGTGGGGATACGGTCGAAATTCTGACGTCCCCGACGCAATCGCCCCATAAGGACTGGTTGAAGTTTGTTCGCACCTCGCGCGCGAAGACCAAAATCAAACACTGGATCAAGCTTGAGGAGCAGAAGCGAAGTGTCGAGATCGGCCGCCGCCTGCTGGAGTCGGAGTTTCGCCGTCAGGGGATGGCGCCGGCCAGGATGTTCAAATCGGCGGAGCTGTTGGAGGCCGCTCGTCAGTCAGGATTCGAGAGTACCGACGAATTGGCTGCGGCAGTTGGGTTCGGTCGCGTGGCGACGTCGCAGGTCATCGACAAACTCACGGTTTCATCATCTAAAGCGCCGGCTCCAGCTTCCGCTCCTGAACGTCCCACTGCGCGTAAAGCGGTGAGTGGAAAAAGCGACGGCACCGGTGTACAGGTGAAAGGATCTCGCGATCTTCTCATGCAGCTCTCGCGCTGTTGTCATCCTGTGCCCGGCGACCGCATTCTGGGATACATTACGCGAGGTCGCGGGCTCACAATCCATGCCGTCGATTGCCCAAATCTTGAGGCACTGGACTACGACAAGGAGCGGTTGGTGGAAGTGGAGTGGGATGCTGCCACACCCAGCACGCACTCGGTCAAAATGTCCATTGTCGCTGTCGATAAGACCGGGGTCTTGGCGAATGTGTCCTCTGCGATCGCAGAATGCCATGCCAACATCAGTCGTGCAGAGATCACGACGCGGGAGGATCAAAAAGCTGTGCTGGATTTTGTCGTAGAAATTTCAGATACCCGCCATCTCGATCAAGTGCTCAAAGCTGTTGAACGTGTGGAGGGGGTCATTACGGCAAGGCGGATGAGGGCCTGGCAAGAACGGTCCTAGCTAGCAGGACGCTGAAAAATTCCGCCAGCTTCGTTCTCGACTCGTCGAAATCCTCAACGTACCCCAGAGGGTACGCCTCCGGTTTCAACTCGCCTGCGGCCTTGCTGGTGAACTTTTTGAGCGTCCTGCGTGAGGGGAACAAGCTACGGAACCCGGAACTGAAGTTTGGATCCCCGCTGTAACTTCAAACTATCAGCTCGTCCCCCCACGAGCTCCAAGACATAGAGTGCGCCTTCGTTGGGCCGGTATTGGGGGCAGCTGTCATCCGTCCTCGTGCAGATCGGGACGTTCTGTTCCATATGGACAATCTGCTTTTTCTCATTGATCCAGATGAGATCGAGTGGAATCTTGGTGTTCTTCATCCAGAACACCCAGGCCTCTGCTTGCGAGAATGTAAAAAGCATGCCGCGGTCTGGGGCTAACTGCTCGCGGTACATCAATCCCTCTGCTCGTTTCTGGGGAGTGTTGGCTAGCTCCGCGTGAATGATGGTTCCTCCCGGGAGGGTAATCGGGATGAGCCCAGGCTGGGATGGATCGTGTCCTGCCATGGTATAGCAAGGGAACGAGAAGAGGAGAATGAGAAAAATCGCAAGTGGTCGGTGTCGTTGCACGGCGGCATCCTATCGGCGCACTGGAAACGAGTCAAGCCGGAGGCTGCATGGGGCGGCATGAGATCGTCTGCGGGCTAAGAGTATCTTGCAATCGCGCGGGTGCCTATGCCATCCTCAGAATAGATAAGCAAGGGGTGGGTGTATGAAAGAAACACGAAAAGTGCATTATGTGAAGGGCGTGTTTGTGTGCCCGAAATGTCGGCAGTCGTACGTGCAGGAAAAGTGGATTGAAGAATGGCGAGTTCGCTGTCACAAGTGTGACTATCGTGGAACGTTGACGGAAGTTTCCGTTGAAGAACGGATGGAAGAAGAAATTGTCCGTCGTTGAACCACGGCAATTCCGTGCGCCGGCTTCTTCTCTCGATTAACTAATTGATGATTCTCCCTTTCCCCATCTCTTCTTCGCGCCTCCGCCTTTGTGGTTCCCTTCTTCTGAGCACTCTTCTTGTAGTGTTCGCAGCCGGTTTTGGTGAGGCATTTGCCGAGGATGCCGCGCCATTGGTGAAGGTGCTCGTGGCTTACCATTCGCTTTCCGGTAATACGGAGCGCATGGCTGAAGCAGTGGTCGCTGGCGTGAAGAGCGTGTCCGGCACCGAGGTACTCTTGAAACGAGTCGGCAAGGTGACGGCGGACGATTTGTTCTCTGCCGATGCAGTCGTGGTCGGCTCGCCAGTCTATTGGTCGAACATGTCTGGTGAGGTGAAAACCTTTTTCGACAACTGGCAGTTTAAATTTGGTGTGTTCCCAGAATTTAAGATGAAAAACAAGATCGGTGCAGCTTTCGCCGTGGGCGGTCAGGTGTCGAGTGGGAAGGAAGTCACGATGCTGACGATTCTTGCCGCGATGCTGGGGAATCAGATGATCGTCGTCAGTGGGGGCGGGGCCTTCGGCGCATCAGCCACCACAGAAGGCGACAGCCCCGGCATCGACAACCAGGAGTTGGCCGACGCCAAGGAGTTAGGCCGACGTGTAGCCGAGATCGCAGCGAGATTCAAGGCCAGTTCTGCCAAGTAGTATCTTCTGTTTGGTCTCCACGACGTATTTCGATCGGCGAGCGCCGGTTCGCGTAATGGGACCGACCCAGGTACCAGATCGAGTATTCATCCGTTACCGTACCTTGCTGCCGTTCCTCTCTCCCGCTTATAGTGAAGCACTATGCGGAAGAAGACCTCATCCCGTCGCGGGCAGGGAATTGTCGTTTCACGCCCTGCCTCCGAATCATTCGCACTCATCGCCGCGTTTCGCGCCATATCGGCTAACGCTGTTTATACGATGGCCCCGAAGGCATCCGTCGTCCGGGGGTACGACTATTACCAAGAGCAGCGGCTTCAGCATTATGCCTGGAACCATGACCGCACAACGCTGACGGCGGAGGTACAAGGGAGCAGGCTCTACGAGGTCGTTTTTTCCATCGACGACGGATTCCTCGCGGCCTCTTGCGATTGCCCGGCCTGGGATCCAGGCAGGCTGTGCAAACATGTGCTGTGCGTCTATTTCACGACCAAGCATCTGCTCTCACCGGAGCTGTTTAGATTGCCTGGCGGGCAAGAAGTCGAGCTGCCTGAGCTTCGAGCCGAGTTGCTCGGCAGCATCCAGGAAGCAGCCAGGGCGCCAGGACCGTTTTCTGCCGAAGTGGCCGGTAAAGGAGTGGCTCGCAAGGGACCGGCCTATGAGATCGTGATCGATGCCCATCACCTGCATCCGCAGCTCCTAATCCATAGGAATGGCGTGCCGCTGTCCGGGGGATGGGGTGCCGCGATTCCACCTGAACTGGTTTCTCTCCTTAATGTGTCCTGGTTCATGCCCGGGTTCGGGGAAGACCCCTTGCTCCACTATCTCAGAGTTCACGACAGGCCCTACCCGATTGTGCTGGTATCTAGCCACGAATCGATCCCGCTTCACTGGAACCAATCGGTCAAGTGCCGGAGTAAGACGGAGGTTGACCTTGTCGGCGGCCAGGTCAGGGTACGCGCGGTCTGCCTCGCCGACGAGGTACCGCTCAAACGGATCGCGCGCTTCAGGACGTTTGTGGTCGATCTGAGCGGCAGGCGATTGCTCTATCTGAAGGACGAACAGGGGTGGGCGTTGTTCCGTACTTTGCTGCAACGCTTCAAGGGTGGCGATCCGTTCTCCGATCCCTATGACGATTTCGGCGAAGGGTTCCGCACGGTGCCGTTACCGGGCGAGTCCGGGTATGGGCGGTGGCAAGGCGCCAACCAGGATATGGAGTTTACGATCTCGCTGGACGAGTTTCAGTCTGCGCAAATCGAGGTGCTTCAAATGCAGGCCAACCGGATTGTGCGAGATCTTCTGCTGAAGGTAGAGGGCCAGGAAGTTTCGGTGCAACGCCCCGCGCCGCCTTCGGTGGGTGATGGATTTTCGTATTCCCTGATCCTGAAGCCTCCATCCGGCGTGGAAGACCCACTATCTGCTTCATGGACATTACAGGCACAATGTCGCCGTGGTGATGTCCGGTTTGCTCCGAGTGTCTCTACCTTTGGATTTTTCTCGGCGTTGGAGCAAGGGCGCGCCTTTTCCAGTGCGCTGCGCACGCACAAACGAAAGGCCATACTCTACGACGCGTTTTTTAGACTTCTTTCTGTGCGCGAAGCCAAGGAGCGAGACCAACGCATCAAAATGGTTCTCAGTTTGGAGGAGTGGCCACGCGCCGTCAACGACGAGGCCACGCAGTGGCTCAAGCAGCACCTCTTGGGCTATGCCCGGACAGATGTGCGACTACAGACACACGCCGGGCGATGGGAGCTGCAGCCGGTGGATAAGGCTCGCGAGGTGTGGCTGTACAGGATTCCCTTCGACGTATTCGGCCAGGAAATCTTTCGCGGCATGCGGCGCTGCGACGAGATGATGATCGACGCGCCGCGGCTGTTCCAAGGATTGCCGGCTCTCTTGGACAGGCTCACGTCCGCCGGGATTGCATTGCTCTACGAGGGCAAGCCCGTCAAGCCTTCTCGATGGGATTGTTCAGCCCATGTGGAGCGTGTCGAGCCGGAAGGGGCTGGGATCGACTGGTTTGAAATCCGTCCGGAGATCCGGTGCGACGGTGTGGCGCTGGACGAAGCGGAGTGGCGGGCTGCCCTTCAGCAGGGAGGGCTGATCGACGCTAACGGCGGGTTGCGGGTGTTGGATCGCCAGACCCTGGAACGGCTGCACGCGATCCTCGCCCTGACCGGCGAGGCGCAGGCGGATCGGGGTGTCACGAAGATCGTGCGTGTGCCGCGCATGCAGATTCTCGACTGGCTGGCATTGCGCGAACAGGGCATTGCGGTTTCGTTGCCTGCTGAAGACGAGGCCGTGCTCGCCCGTCTCCTGGGATTCACGCGGATTGCCGCACGGTCTCTGCCGAACAATGTGCAGGCCACGCTTCGTCCCTATCAGCGGGACGGGTATGCCTGGCTTGCGTTTCTCTACGAGCATCGTTTCGGCGGCTGTTTAGCGGATGACATGGGGTTGGGTAAGACCCTCCAGGCTATTTGTCTGTTGGCCGCTATTCAGGACGGGCACCTCGAGACGGCGGCGGGTGTGAAGGGTCCGCATTTGGTCGTCGTGCCGACGAGTCTCCTCTTCAACTGGGAGCAGGAGCTTGCGCGCTTTGCGCCAGGCTTGAAAGTCCATGTCTATAGCGGCAGCGAGCGGACGTTCGATGCCAAAGACGGTGAGGTCGTTATCACGACCTATGGGCTGGTTCGCCGGGACATCGAACGATTGGAACGCCTGGCGTTCCATGTCATTGTGTTCGACGAGGCGCAGGCGGTGAAGAACATTCAAGCCGACACGACGGGCGCCGCCCGCCGTCTCACCGGACGTTTTAAACTCTCGCTGACCGGCACCCCGCTCGAAAACCATCTTGGCGAGTATTTTTCCGTGATCGATCTCTGTATGCCGGGATTGCTCGGCGAGTACGATCGGTTCAAGGCCGGTCTCAAACGTGTCCAAGGCGCCGTGCTGGAGCGGTTGCTTCGCCGGACCAGGCCCTTCATCTTACGACGGACCAAAGCAGAGGTCCTCCAAGACTTGCCGCCGAAGATCGAGAGCGAGGTGTTCCTCGACTTAACCGATCGGCAAAAGGTGCTGTATCAGCAGACGGTCGCTCAGGTTCGCACCACGATTGACGAGGCCTACCGGACCAAGACCTCGGGTCAGGCGCAGTTCATCGCGCTGACGGCGATCCTCAAGCTCCGGCAGGTCTGTCTATCGCCTCGCCTCCTGACGAACCGTGCCGACGAGCCCTCGCCAAAAATCAGTTTCCTGATGGAACGATTACACGTATTGCTGGATGAGGGGCATAGCGCTCTGGTGTTTTCTCAGTTCACCAGCTTTCTCGATCTTGTGGAGGAGGCCTGTGTCCGGCATGCCCTGCCGTATCACCGACTGGATGGTTCCACGGTGGCGACCACGCGCAAAACCAGAGTGGCGGCGTTTCAGAGCGGCGAACAGCCGAGCGTGTTTCTCTTAAGTCTCAAAGCAGGGGGGCAGGGGCTCAATCTCACCAAAGCGAGCTATGTCTTTCATCTGGACCCCTGGTGGAATCCGGCGGTGGAAAACCAGGCGTCGGATCGCGCGCACCGCATCGGGCAACAGCGGACTGTCTCGATCGTACGGATTCTCATGCGCCATAGCATTGAGGAAAAGATGATGGCACTCAAGCTACGGAAACTCGATCTGTATGATGCGGTGATGCGTGGGGTCGTGCGCGGCTCCGGGCAAGGGGTGCTGACCAAATCCGATTTCGAGTTTCTGCTCTCGCCGAGCGCACGGTGAGGATGTGTCCGTCGAGTGAATAAGGGATCGTGACACATTGTTCTGTTCCAACAGGATGCCAGAAAGGTAAGACTCCTAATCTCGCGGTACCCTGTGTAGAGACGAGATTGTCGTCGTCGATGGTGAGTGGATCTGTGCCGCAGTAGTCTTGTGGAGGTCGGGTGAGGGAGAAGGCCTTAGTCCGGACTATCTCCGTAGGCTGTTGAGGGAAGGCGCTTGCTGCGCACTCATTGCGATTTCCGCAAACTCATGAATATTCTTTGAGCAGCGACCGCAGCATCCTGGATCTTTTAGTCCGAACTTCGCTTTGAGTTGGCAGGGCATGACAATGCCGGCTTGTCCTGCTTCTCTGATATCTGAATCGGTTATTCCCTTACAGAGGCAGAGGTACATGGGTTGTACTCCTTTTTCGTCGAAGAGGGTTCTCGTGCGTAGACGACGATTATGATAACTGTTATCAATTAAGATAATATTACGCCTCGCCGCTCCTTCTGTCAAGAGAGGGAGGCGTGTACAGGTGTGGTGTGGGAGAGTGGAATGACTAAGGTGCTAGAAAAATAGAGAATTTAGAGCGTGTGTTCCAGCTGATCAACCATCTCGCGGATCGTATCGAACCCCGATTGCCAAAAATCTTCAGACGCCATATCGACGCCGACTTTAGCGAGAATCGTCTGCGGCGTCTCCGACCCGCCGGTACTCAGCAAGTCGAGATATTTGGGTACAAACGTGGCTCCTTCTTTTTGATACATCCGGTAGAGGGCAAGAACCAGTAAGTTTCCGAAGCTATAGGCATAGCAATAGAAGGGGCTGGCAAAGATATGTGGAATGGTCAGCCATTCCCATTGAAACTCTTCCGGGACCTTAATGCTCTTTCCAAACTGTTGCCGCACCTCAGACAGATAGGTCTTTGCCAGATCCTTTACGGTCGCGCCTTGGGCAATCATCTCATGGGCCTGATTCTCAAATTGGACAAAGTAGGCTTGCCGCAGGACCGTGGCGTAAATGTCGTCCAGTTGGTTGAGCAGAAGTCCCTGCCTTACTTTCTTGTCCCGTTCCTGGTTCATGAGGGCATCGGACAGGATACGTTCCCCGAACACCGAGGCCGTTTCCGCCAGTGGGAGGGTGGAGTGAAAGGTAAACATGGAGTGTTTTTCCGCCAGCATACCGTGGATGGCATGGCCGAGTTCATGGGCCATCGTTGCGATATCACGTGCCTCGCCGGTGAAGGTCATCAGCACATAAGGCGTCATGTTTGGGACAACGCTATAGCAATATGCGCCCCCGATTTTTCCGGGTCGCGCTCGTGCATCGATATGACGTTCATGCAGCACGCGTTCTGCCAAATCGGCTAGTTGCGGAGAGAATCCCCGATAGGCCCCTAGCACCATTCGGACGGCATCCTGATAGCGATAGGATTTCTGTGCGGTGCGATGAGGCGCATAGATGTGATAGCGGCTCATCGGCTTGATCTTGCAGAGACGAGCCTTGATGCGGAAGTATTCTTGAAAGATGTGCGCATTCTTCTGACAGACCTTCAGCAGCGATGTCACGGCTGCATCGGGAATGTCGTTTCCGAGGTTGCGGGTGGCAATCGGGGACGCGAATCCGCGCAGCTGAAGATTCTCAGCCTTCCAGTCGTTCACCAAGGTTTTGTAGATCTCCCCAAGCAGGTCGTGCTGGCCGGCGTAGACACGGTACAACTCTCGATAGGCGGCCTCACGTAGCCTGCCTTGCGCATGGCGCAAGTAGGACGTCAGTTCCTCGCGCGTCATCGTCTTTCGTGTGCCGTTGATGGTGAGCGTGAACGTGAAGGCGTTTGTGACCACGTCATACAACGAATGGACGGCGCTACGACCCGTGATGTTCTTAATGTTGACGATCTTCTCTTCCGGTTCAGACAGTGTGTGAGGTTGAAAACGGCGGATGGTTTCAAGGTGATACCGGAGTGTGCCTGTTCCGGTCATGAGTCGGCGCGCATTGTCTTCATCGACGCTTTGCCACCAGAGATCGAAAAACACCAGTCGGTTCTGGATCGCTGTGAGCCGCTCCTCAACCTTGGTTTTAAACGAACGGGCGGCTAAGTCTTTCGTGTTTTCGGAGAACCAGAGGTAGGCATAGGCGCCGATTTTGGAGGAGGCCGCTGTGATGTCTTCGCTCAGAGTCAGTAGCGGGTGGAAGTGTGATGTGTCCATAGTCGGGCTCAGTTGGCCTCGCGCAGCTTCGAATTGCACCACCTTGGCCTCGATCTCTCCCAAGAGGATTTCAAAACGTTCAACCGGATTGTCCAGTAAATGTGAGAGGTCCCAGCGCTCGGAGTAGGAGAGTTTCTGCCGTTGAGGGGAGGAGGTCTTGCGCGAGGTTGAAATCTTTCGACTCGTTTTCACAGGCATAGGTTGCATCTCCTTCGTCTCATCTGCGTACATCATCTACGTTGGGCTTTCCGGCGGCGATCATACCATTCCCACTGACGAGCACGCAGAGTTTTTCACTCATCTAAGACCAGAGAGAATCTTCCATCTGCGGTGGCATTCTCGGTATGATAGGCCAAGTAATACGGGAGACGCCATGACCGATCAGGAACTCAACCGGGCAGTTCAATATGTCACTGCCAGCACTTCGTATGGGCGGGATACAGTGGCCGAGATTCTCAAGACTGGCATGGGTGAAATGACTGCTCTGGCCATGCAATCGTCGGAGCGATTTGAGCGGGATGTGCTGTTGGAGTACGTCTGCCAATGGACCATCAAGCGAACGGGCCAAACGGAACCGTTGGTCAGAGAGATTCTTGGCTGCGCGAGCCGCTGGCTCGATGAAGTGTATGAGGAGATCTCCAAGCGCCAGCCAGAGGCCTTAGGGCTCATTTCCGATGATGATGACGAAGGAGCGGAGCCGGTTTAGCAGAATGCTGAAAACGTCCGCCAGCATCGTTCTCGCATTGTTTAGGCCCTCAACGTACCCCAGAGGGTACGCCTCCGGGCCTTCACTCGCTGCGGCCTTGCTGGACGGACTTTTTGAGCATCCTGCGGGATTATATCTTGTCGCCGCAGACGTGCGGGCATTCAATTCGAATCTAGCGGTTCGCGTTCCTGAATCGCCTCTTGTCAAGACTTGTGTCCGATTATTGATTCAAAATGTGCGCGTGTAGTCACATGTACCGAAAGACAGGAAGATGAATTTTGGAAGACTCTGCAATAGGCATTGGGAACGAAAAGTATCACTCTGATATGCGTTGTTCGATCTGTGGAGTAAGGGCAGCGACTACTCGTGATCATGTTCCTCCTAAGAACATCTTTCCGAAACCACGACCTAACGATCTTGTCACTGTTCCCGCATGTCAAGAGTGTAATATGGGAGATCCAGGATTTGATGAGAAGTTCCGCGCCTACCTAAGTCTTCAAGTGGGTCTTGATACGGCAGATGCCACAAGACTGTGGACTCAACACGCCGTTAAAACATTTCGTCACAACAATAAGCTTAGGCGGGAGATTCTTGGGAAATCTCAACGAGTCGATATGGTAACCAAAGCAGGAATAATCATAGGAGAAGGATACCGTCTGCTATGGGATAGTGCAGCTCACGACACGGTTGTCGAAAGATGCATTCGAGGGCTTTACTTTCATCATTTTGGAAGTATTTTGGCGAAGAGCGTCAAGGTTCGAGTTTACTGGGTTCGAGAGCTCACTAAGGAAATGATGGAGCTGTCATCGGAATGGAACAAGAATTCGATGGGGGAAAACATTTTTGTGTATAGGTTTGTTAAAGCTGTTGATCAACCAAATACATCTGTATGGCTATTCCAATTTTATGGCCGGCACTGGGCGGGCGGGTACACAACTCCTCAAATAGCTTAGGATGAAAGTGAGCCTTTAAGCATCTCCAGATTCTTTGTCACCATCGCATCGCCGTTTTTCGTGGACACATCGATGCCGGTGGCGCAGACGGTTCGGCATTCGTCGATTCGACCCAGCTTCTCTAGTGATTGGGCCAGAGCATAATACGCGGCTGAATAGGTGGGTTTCGCGATCACGCATTGTTGAAGCGCCTTGGCCGCTTCTTCGAAGTTGGCATCTTCCATGTAAGCCTTCCCGAGGCCAAACCAGGCCACCTCGTCGTTCGGGTCAATGGCCAGAACTTTTTTGAGCGGTTCGATGCGACGATTCGCCATGTTTCCCTCCAGGTATGAGTGACGATAGCAGTGCCGAGCGCTCGTTGTCTATGCCGATTCCTGCATGTTACGATTCGAAAATGTGATGAGAGACGAGTGAAGGGTGATGAGTGAGGGGCGGAGTGCTCCTTCATCACGACTGATCACTTTTCACGCATCACTCATCACTGGATTTCAACATGGGAAAAACAGGACTCGTCTATGACCCTCGCTACCTCGACCATGATATGGGGGCCGGGCACCCTGAGTCGTCTCATCGGTTGCGTGCCATCATGCAGCAGTTGGGACAGAGCGGTACGGCGACTCGGCTGACTCAGATTCAACCGCGAGAGGCGGAAGATGAATGGATTACGCAGATCCATACCGCCTCATATCTTGCGATGCTGAAGAGTCATGCACCGACGAATGGGCGAGTCTCACTCGACCCTGATACCTCCATGTCTCCCGGCTCATTGACCGCCGCCTATCTGGCAGCTGGCGGGGCATTGGCTGCAGTCGATGCGATTATGAGCCGGCAAGTGGACCATGTCTTCTGTGCGGTGAGGCCACCGGGGCACCATGCCGAAGCAGGGCGTTCCATGGGCTTCTGTCTCTTCAATAATGTGGCGATTGCCGCGCGCTATGTGCAGAAGAAGTATGGCCTCACGCGCGTCTTGATTGTCGATTGGGACGTGCATCATGGCAACGGCACGCAGCATAGCTTCGAGACTGACCCATCGGTGTTGTTCTTCAGTACGCACCAGTATCCACATTATCCTGGCACGGGTGGTGCGACGGAACGAGGCAAAGGAGCAGGGGAGGGTTTCACGATCAATGTGCCGATGGAAGCGGGTGAGGGTGATGAGGAGTATCGCGCCGTCTTTCTGAAATCGTTAGTGCCGGCAGCCGATGCGTTCAAACCGGAATTTGTCATCGTCTCCGCCGGATTCGATGCGCACAAAGACGATCCGCTTGCGAGCATGGGGTTGACGGAAGAGGGCTATGCGAATCTTACTGGCATTGTGGCCGGTATCGCCAAACGCCATGCCGGTGGACGCATGCTCTCATCGCTCGAAGGCGGGTATCACCTAACATCCTTGGCTGCCTCGGTCGATCGCCACATTCAGGCGCTCTTAGCAGGATGTTGAAAAATGGGGCAGGGGTAGCTGGGACAATCCCCGTGCTCGCGCAACGCGGGGTCTCAGAAGACCCTCGTTGGACGCGCGCAGTTGGGATCGTCCCAGCCACCCCTTATATAGAGTGCTAGTGCGCTGCGGCTTTGCCTTGGGAACGGCGTGTCTCGGCGCGCCGGGGTTGGGCGGGTGAGAAGTCTGGCATTTTTGAGCATCCTGCATAGTGCGCTCCTGTTGTTCTCGATGTACAAGCCAATAAAATTCCAGTGCGTACACAGAGTTTTTTGGGATAGTCTCTTAGCCGCATGAAGACCCTTATAAAAGCTCTGCTCGGGTGTGTTCTGGCTGGCGTGCTGGTGTATCTGTATTACACCGAGATCAAACCAGTTGTGATTTTTGGATTGCGGTCGGACTACGCCCATGCGATTCCATATCAGAAAATTCCTGAGGGTCTGACGAGCCTGAAGGCTGAGTCCTGTGGAGAATGCCATCGCGAGATCTACGACGAATGGAAAACGAGTATCCACGCCCATGCCTATGAAGATCCATTTTTTCAGGCCTATTGGAAAAAAGACAAAAATGTGTGGGTGTGCTTGAACTGTCATACCCCTCTGGAAAACCAGCAGCCGACTTTGATCAAGGAGATTCCGCGAGGGCGTGTGGAGAAGGCGGTTCAAGAGCCCAATCCTCAGTACGATCCCGAGTATCAGAAGGAATCGGTGACCTGCGCGGTCTGCCATGTGCGGGACGGAGTCATCTACGGGCCGTTTGACGATTCGGCTGCGCCGCACCCAACCAAGTTCGATCCGAATTTCAGGACTGCGCAGGTTTGTTATCGTTGTCACAATGTCGTGTCCGGACCGGCCCAATTTTATAACGTGGGTCCTTGCGGGACGTATGCAGAATACGAAGGCAAGTTCTTCATGCAGGAGCGGGGCTTTATTTGCCAGAGCTGCCACATGCCGGAAGTCGACCGCCCGGTCGCGACCAATAGTCCGATCAGGAGAGGGCGTAAACATCTCTGGCGCGGCGGGCACGATCCCGATATGGTGAAGCGGGCGGTCGGCATCCAAGTCAAGGCCGACAATACGTCTCCGAAGCCGGGCGACCGAGTCGGATTTACGCTCACACTGGTCAATGCAGGAGCCGGTCACAAAATCCCGACCGGCGATCCCGATCGATACTTCACGGTGGAGTTTTCCGTCGTAGACCAGAAGGGGCGGGTACTGGATCAGCATACATCGACGATGGGCCGCTGGATCATGTGGCAGCCGGCTATCGTCGAATTGTATGATAACCGCTTAGTGCCCCTGGCCAGCCGCGAGTATCAGTTTGCGTACCAACTCCCGGCTCAGGCGGAAGGCTTGAAAGTGAAGACTCGCGTGCAGTACCACATCCTGACCGATAAACAGCATGAGATGCTGCAGACGAAATATGGGCTGACGGGGAACGATCCCTATCGATTCGTCGTCTACGAGCGGGAGTTCCCGCTGTCCGGCGCGCTTGCTGCAGTATTGGACGAGGGCAATCAGCTCTCAGCGGGCAACCGCCAGCCAGATGCGTTAAGTTGTAAGGCCGGAGTTGAAGGCTGACCAATGATGCCTAACAGGCTGCGGAAAAACTATTGCGGCTTAGTGGAAATTTAAAGGTCTGCACATTTTGGACAACAGGAGAACATCACGCAGGATGCTCAAAAAGGCTGTCCAGCAAGGCCGCAGCGAGTGAAGGCCCGGAGGCGTACCCTCAGGGGTACGTTGAGGGTCTGAACGATGCGAGAACGATGCATGGGAAAGAGCGCGCCTCGGCGCGCCGGGGTTGGGCGGGTGAGAAGAGCGACTTTTTCAGCGTCCTGCTAAAGGGAATGACATGACACACGCGTTGCTGATTGATACCGACACTCTCCAACAGAACCTGGGACAGCCCGGTCTGGTGGTGCTCGACGTGCGAGGGCGGGCCGCCTACGAATTCGGCGGCCATATTCCGGGGGCGGTGCATTCGACGTGGCATGAGTACAGCGACCCTCATGCTGTGCCGAAGGGATTGCTTGATCCCGATCGCGGACGCATCGAACAGAAGATCCGCGCCTTGGGCATCAGCCAGGATAGCGATGTCGTCATCTACTCCAATCCGTTTGACAACTGGGGAGACGAAGGCCGCATGTTCTGGATGTTGGAGTATCTGGGGCACACACGCCTCCGCATTCTCGACGGTGGGTGGGTCAAGTGGGTGCAGGAAAAACGGCCGTTCGAGCATGGATGTGTGACGCCCACACCCGGGACCTTCACCGTCAAGCCGGTGACGACCGTGATCGCAAGCAAAGATGAACTGAAGCAGCTTGTGAAGCAGCCGCATCCAGGCACCGCGATCGTCGATGCGCGCAGTCTCGAAGAATATCTTGGGAAAGAGGTGTCGGGGATTCCGAGACCCGGACACATTCCCTCTGCCATTCATCTGGCCTGGACAGGATTTCTTTACGCAGACGCGACGGTAAAAGATGTACCGACGATTGCAGAGAGTCTCGCCGAGAAAGGTCTCACGCAGGATCAAGAAGTCATCTGCTATTGCACCGGCGGCGTCCGTTCATCATGGCTGTATTTTATTTTCAAGCTTGCCGGGTATCGGAAGGTGCGCAACTACCCTGGGTCATGGTGGGAGTGGAGCCGGGATTTTGCCTGCCCGGTTGAAAAAGATGCCAAGGGATTGCAGCAGATTCTGAGCGTCGATCCTCAAGTGAGACCTTCTTGACAGTAAAAAAATGGCTGTGTAAGGTGATAGCCAGTCGAGAATGTTGTAGTTGTCGCTCGCTCGTCGAGTGAGCCTTAACCACTGAGGAGGATCCCATGACCATGAAAATTCGTCGCGGAGCACTGGCTGTGGCGGCGGTTGCCGCGCTCGTTGGTTTCCCGTTGTTTAGCGGGCTTGCCCTTGCTGCTGACAAGCATGTGGGTGAAGCCTTGGCACATGCGAAGGAAGCCGTGGCGCATGGCAAGCAGGGACATGCCGATGCCTTGGTGCAGCATGCTGAAGAAGGGCTGAAGCATGCCATGGCCGGTGATATGAAGAATCCGCATTTGGCCGAAGGCATTACGCATCTCAAGGAAGCCGTGGCCCATGGCAAGGCTGGTCACGCTGATGTGGGCACACAGCATGCCGAAGGAGCGGTCACCCATTTGTCTGAAGTGAAGTAAACCTTCGAGTAAGAGTGTTCGTGAACGGGCAGGGGCGACCCTGCCCGTTTTGTTCTTGAGGGCATGACGATCATGCGGGTAGGGTTTTTTCAGTTCGCACCACGATTCGGTGAAGTCTCGCACAATCTCGACACGATTGTGGAAGCCCTCGATCGGGCCGACGCCGATCTGATCGTCTTGCCGGAATTGTGCGCGTCCGGGTATCAGTTCGTGTCGCAGCATGAAGTGATGACCCTGTCGGAGTCGGTGCCGAATGGGCCGACCACGCAACGGCTGATCGATCTAGCGAAGCGGCGTCGGATGACGATTGTCGCCGGCCTTCCGGAGCGTGCTGGGGCTGCCTGCTATAACTCCGCTGTGGTCGTTGGCCCGTCTGGGTTTATCGGGTGCTATCGCAAGACCCATCTATTTTTTGAAGAAACGCTATTCTTTACGCCCGGCGACACAGGATTTCAAGTTTGGGATATCGGGCCGGCCAAGATCGGCGTCATGATCTGTTTCGATTGGTATTATCCGGAGGCGGCTCGTACGTTGGCGCTGAAGGGCGCAGAGATCATTTGTCATCCCTCGAACCTCATCTTGCCAAATTGTCCGGACTCTATGCCGGTTCGGTGTCTGGAGAATCGAGTGTTCGCCATTACCTGTAATCGCACCGGGAGCGAAGTGCGAGGCGGTAAAGATCAGCTGACATTTATCGGGAACAGCGAAGTCGTCGCTCCTAAAGGGGCGATTCTGCATCGCGCGCCGCGAGACCAAGAAGAACTCTATCTCGTCGAGATCGATCCTGCCGATGCGCGCAACAAAGCCCTCACACGATACAACGATCTTCTCCGCGATCGACGCGAATCCCTCTATCGCTAGCCAGGCTGGTTTGTCTGGTTGATTTGGTCTATTTGGTTTTTTTGGTTGAATCCGACGAACCAAATGAACAAAACAAACCAAATAAACCAGATCAACAAGTCTGCTCGTGACGCTTGCACGCCACCGGCTCAAGCGGTAGGATTACCACTATGAAAGCTCCACTTGGGAAAGGCATTTTCCTCATCGCCGCGCCGTCCTTGCGCGATCCAAATTTTCGGCAGACCGTCGTGTTGCTCTGCGAGCACGGGGCCGAAGGTGCATTGGGTGTCGTCGTCAACCGCCCGACTGCGATGTCGGTCTCAGAGGCCTTACCACAAGTTCCGATCCTCGAAGGGCAACGGCACGTCCTCTTCTCCGGAGGGCCGGTGCAAACGAATCAGGTAATGATGCTCTATCGCTTGGATCAATTGCCTGAGAATTCCCACCATGTGTTCGATGGGATCTGTCTTGGCGGGGACACAGAGCTCGTCGATCGTATTTTGACGACCAGTGAGGGGAGAGAGGCGTTTCGCGCCTATATCGGATATTCAGGATGGGGCCCTGGACAACTGGAATCTGAAATGCAGACCGGATCATGGTTTACCATTCCCGCAGATCCCAGTGCGGTGTTCGACAAGGATCCCACACGTATCTGGCCGGACATCGTGAGCGCCCTAGGCGACGACTATCGCCATTACGCGGACATGCCGTTTGACCCTTCTCTGAATTAACAGGATGCTGAAACAGGCCGCCAGCTTCGTTCTCGCCTCGAAAGCATCCTCAACGTACCCCTGAGGGTACGCCTCCGGTGCTTCCATCGGCTGCGGCCTTGCTGGACGGCCTGTTTGAGCATCCTGCGGGAGGCTCTGCTATCTGGGAGATGCTCGCAGTTGGGATTCAGAGAGTGCTCACCAGTTTTTCACTAAGGTAGTAGTTGCTTGCTCTTCCTTGCCCCATTCCATTGCAGCCGTCTTGTGTGGGTGATACCCTCCCTATTCATGCGGTTCGGTTTTCCGGAGTCGCCCGATATGATCAAACGGATTGGCTGTTGGATGGGCCTCGCTCTCCTTGTCGGCGCCTGTTCCGGATGCGGCGTGCTGTACACCGTGATGAAGTCGGAGTCCAAGCTGGACCGACTGGCCGTGCCGATGACGAAGGCTGAGGTCGTCGCCCAGGTCGGACGTCCGGATCGTGTGTTGCGTGACGATGGCCAGATGCTGGTCTGGGAATATTCCCTTACCGCTCGCAAGCAGTGGCTCTACGAATTAGCCCTCTGTCCACTTTCCATGTGGGTCGGCGGTTGTCTGTTCTATCCGTTCACCAACATTGTGGCAGACCATCAGCGCGAATATCCGCATCACATCGTGCTGGTGAACGAGGAACTTTGTGCCTGGGGCACGCCGGCCGCTATTTTACAGCGCCGTCGCGCCTGTGCGTCGTCAGGCATCGCTGCGTTAGGAGTCGGCGGGATGAGTGGACGTCCTGAGCCGGTCGTGACCGGTGTCGGCCCGATTAATCGAGAAACCATTGATCGTTATCGAACGATGGCCGTGATGGCGTTTGAGGATGCGCCCGGTGCAGAAGAATCGGGTTCGCGTGTGGCTGGAATGGTAACGACATTGTTCTTGGATTTGGATATCAATATGGTCGAGCGAGCCGAACTCGACGAAGTGTTCAAGGAGCAGGTCGTCCAACTGAAGCACGCCGACGATGCCGAAGTGCTGAATGTCGGGAAGCTCGTCGGTGCGCAGGCCATCGTGGTGGGTGAAGTGCAGCAATGGGGGCGACCCGATGGAGACCAGAACAGCCGCGTGTCGCTGGGCTTTCGAATCATCGATGTCGAGAGCGGTGTGGTGTTATTCAATGGGGAGGGGTACGGTTCTGACACCATGGCTGATGATCCTGAGAGCCTGGCCCGTGCCATTGTGCAGCGCATTCTCGCTCGGTTCGGATCGCAAACTGGGTTGATTGGGTCTGGACGGGTCGGTATCAATTGGGATCTTCAGGAATCCGCCGGCATGCGGTACTATCTGGTGCGGGAACTCCGCAGCGGTCTGCCGGCAGAGAAAGCCGGCCTCAAGGTAGGCGACCGGGTAGTTGCCTGCAACGGCGCGGTTTTATCGAGCGTATCTTCAGAACGGGAAGCGAAACGACTCTGCCAGGTTGAAGCAGGACAAGAATTGCGTTTAATGGTGCGGCGGGCCGGACAGCCAATCGAGATAGCGCTGACGGCCGAGAAGCGCCCAGGGCTATAGGCGCTGAGGTGCCATCTACTTATGAGACAACAGAGGGGCAAGAAATTTTCCTGTATGAGATCCGGCCACCTTCGCCACCTGTTCCGGTCGTCCTTCCGCCACGATGTGTCCACCGGCCTCGCCGCCTTCCGGGCCTAGATCGATGATCCAATCCGCCGACTTGATCACGTCGAGGTTGTGCTCTACCACGACCACGGTGTTGCCGCTGTTCACCAGCTTGTGCAGCATGGCCAAGAGTTTCTTGATGTCATCGACATGTAGCCCCGTAGTGGGTTCGTCCATGATATAGAGCCCGTTCTTCGCGGACGAGTTTTTGAGTTCGGACGCGATCTTCAACCGCTGAGCCTCGCCGCCTGAGAGGGTTGTGGCGGCTTGGCCGAGCCGGAGATAGCCCAGTCCGATGGACGAGAGTAGGTGAAGTTTTTCTGTGAGCTTGGGCGAACCGCTAAAAAATCCCAGCGCGTCTTCAGCCGTCATCTGCAACACATCATGGATCGTTTTCCCACGGTAGCGAATGGCGAGCACGTCCGGTTTGAATCGCTTGCCGTCGCAGGCCTCGCATGTCGCGTAGATATCCTCAAAGAAATACATTTCCAGCTTTTGAACTCCGCTTCCTTCGCAGCGTTCGCACCGACCACCGGTCGTATTGAAGGAGAAATGGCCTGGCGTGAGCCCGTTCCGGAGCGCATCGCGTTCGGAGGCGAAGAGCGCGCGCACCTCATCGAAGGCCTTCAGGTAGGTGATGGGGTTTGAGCGTGGTGTGCGACCGATGGGCTCCTGATCGATGAGTTTGACGCCAGTGAGATGTTCGATCCCCTTAATCGCGCGAAACTTGCCCATCGGCAGCGACTCGACACGAAAGGCGCGGGCCACGGCGCGGTAGAGCGTGTCTTCGACCAATGTGCTCTTGCCGGACCCTGACACGCCGGTGACGCAGACCAACATGCCGAGCGGGATTCTGACGAACAGATCTTTCAGGTTGTGCTCGCATGCGCCTGCGATCACAAGAATGTTTCCGTTTCCTTTCCGGCGAGATCGTGGAATCGCAATCTCATCATCGCCACGCAGGTAGCGCGCGGTGATCGACCGCCGGTCTGCCATGAATTCCTGTTGGGGCGCCGCACAGATCACTTCGCCGCCTTTCTCGCCGGACAACGGGCCTAGTTCGACCAGAAAGTCGGCGGCCTGCATCATCTGGCGGTCGTGCTCCACGACGACCACCGTGTTGCCTTGGACTGCCAGCTCTCGCAGAATACCGGCGAGTGTTGCGGTGTCACGCGGGTGCAGGCCGATGGTCGGTTCGTCGAGGACGTAGAGCGTGCCGACCAGGCGTGCCCCGAGTTGATTCGCCAAGGCCGCGCGTTGGGCTTCTCCTCCCGAGAGCGTACGGGTTTGGCGAGAAAGCGTCAGATAGCCGAGGCCCACGCGGAGGAGAAAGCCCAGCTTGGCCGTCAGTTGTCGAAGAATGTCCCGGGCGACCTGTTCCTCATAGGGGGCGAGGGCGAGGGCGAGGGCTGTGACCCACGCAGCAGTGTCCTCAATCGTCAGCGCCGATAGCTCATGAATGTCTTGGCCGGCAATCTTCACATAGCGCGCATCCGGCCGGAGGCGTGATCCGTGGCAGCTTGGACAGGGGATCGGGGTCCGGTAGCGGCTGAGCATCACGCGCACATGCAGCTTGTAGCGCTTCCCTTCTAAGTATTCGAAGTATTGTCGCACACCCTCCAGCTTGTCTTCCCCTTCCCAGAGTATCTGCTTGATAGGCTGCGGCAAATCCTTGTAGGGGAGGGTGAGGTCGATTCCACGCCGCTTCATGGAGAGCAGCAGTTGTTTCTGCCACCAATCGCCGCTGGGTTTACTCCAGGGCTCGATCGCGCCTTGGGCCAGCGACTTGCTGTGGTCGGGAATGACGAGGTCGGGATCATAACGCAAGATATTGCCGAACCCCTTGCACTCGGGACAGGCGCCAAGCGGATGGTTGAAAGAAAAGAGGACGGGGCGAATCGGTTCGAATGTTCGGTTACAGCGCTGGCAGCGAAAGTTCGTGCTGTAGGTGCGGGTGCCCTGGTCGATGACCTCCACGCGGCAGAGGCCCTCGCCCTCGCGAAACGCGGTTTCAATTGCCTCGACGAGGCGGGATCGATTGTTTTCCCGGATCACCAGCCGATCGAGGATCACGTGCAGATGGTCCGGCCTGTTTGTAGGAAGGGTCTGGATCTCGTGGAGATCGAGAATCTCCTTGCCGCATTGCAGTCTGCTGTACCCGCGGAGCAACAGTGATTGGAGAAAGGCCTGGTCTTGTTTCTGCGCAGGGGCTGTGACAGGAAACAGAATCATCGCGCGCGCGCCGGTGCAATGGGTCAGGAGATCGTCGACTACGCTGCCGGGGTAGAAACTGCGCGCCTCGACGGCACAATCGGGGCAAACCGGATGGCCGATTTTGGCGAACAGGAGCCGCAGAAGATCGGCAATTTCAGTCGTGGTGCCGACCGTGGAGCGGGCGGTGCGAATGGGGTTTTTCTGTTCGATCGCAATGGCCGGGCGAACGTTGATCAGCCGGTCGACATCGGGGCGGTTGACCTTGTCGAGAAACATGCGGGCATAGGTGGAGAGCGATTCCACATAGCGCCATTGGCCTTCGGCAAAGAGCGTGTCGAACGCGAGAGAGGATTTCCCAGACCCTGAGACGCCGGTGATGGCCGTGACCTGATTATGGGGGATGCGGAGCGAGATATTCTTGAGGTTATTCTGCCGCGCGCCTTCGACGATGAGGTGATCTCTCGATGGATTGGAGTCCAGAGGGTTCGGCACGGCGATCACTCCGATAATGGGTTGACCGGTCATGGTAGCAACTGTTGGCGTGGGGTTCAACGAAGGAACAGAGGAGGGGATGGAGCCTGATGATCTTCTGTGCTCGCGCAACGCGCACGATAGGAATGTGCTCGCCAGGGACAAGAGCGTGTTTCGGCACGCTCAGGGTTGGGCGGGTGAGAACTCTAGCAGCGGCCTTAGATTGGCATCTGAAGGTGCCGACCAACTGGATTACCCAATTCTCAAGTGGAGAAAACTCCTCGGGTCCTACCCCCGATCCACGTGTTACGCCGTACTGCCTAGTTTGCCTTATTTCTGACGCGTTTGCTGCAAGCGCGGATACGCGGCTCTTGCGCGTGAAACGTTGTTTGTGAAGCGCATGACGGAATGAGTAGGTCTGATCGTTGTCTGCAAGATGTGATTCACGGAGGACGCCCTTGCGGGCTGAAGGCTGCTATCGGTACACATCTTTGCGGTGTTCGATAGAAAGGATTTCCAGCCATTTGCCTATGGTGTGGTACAGGATACGATAAGGTCAGACACGGTAGGACCACACCTTGTCTTTCTGGAATCGGCCTTTCAGCGGCTTGCCTTCGCGGGGATGGTCGGCCAGGTAGGGGAGCGATTCTTTGATTCGTTCGCGGATTCCAGAATCGAAGGCCTCAATATCTTTGACGGCCTGATGGGTGAGTCGGATCTGCCTCACTGATTTTCGCCGAACACATCTTTGAAAGACCGAACTTTCCCAGTCTTGGCTTCCTTTAACCCTTGCTGGAGTGCCTTGACCGCTTTCGGATTGGAGAGCAATTCCAAGGTCTCCACCCAGCTTTCAAATTCTTCAGCCCCCATGACGACGGCTTTTGGGGTTTCGTTTTTGGTCACGATGAATCGTTCGGACAGGCGATCGGCTTTGTCGACGAGTGTGGAGAATCGGGATCGCGCTTGTTTGAGCGACATTGTCTTAGTCATGTCATGCCTCGTGATGGATTGCGGGGTATTCGGCGACGGAGAATAAAAGTGTACACGATGATGTACTCTTTGGTAAGGAGACAAATTTACGGGACGGCATTTATCTATTCACCAGTTTCACCGCCCCTACGCAACCTAAATACAGCACGAGCGAACCGATCATGGCAGGCCAGAAGCCGAGTTGCGGAACGGCCAGAATCATGGTGATGACGTAGACGACCCACGGCGGAACGAACCACAGCAAGTTCTTTGCGTAGCTGACGATTGCCTCATTGCCGCCGTTCAGATAGATCAGGATGAACGTGGCGCCGGTAATGGCGGGAAAGGTGCTGGCAAAGGCGGCGAGGAACGATTTGCCTTGCGACCCGAGGTAGGTGGAGACACTGACGATAGTTCCACCGAGCAGGAAATAGAGCACATACTTACCGAGTTCACCCATCGCGTTGCTCCTTGTTGAGAGAGACCGCTTCTTTCTACGACAATGCGAATTTCACCGAGCTGTACATCACGATGACTTCAACGGCATGTGCGACGATCGTGATGTAGAGGTTACGTGTGCGCAGCCAGATGGCTCCCCAGATCAGCCCGTTCCAGACGGCGATCCAGTGGAGGTCCTGAAAAGTATTCACCATGAAGGGATCGAAAGCAAATATCAGAGCACTGGCGATGAGGGCCAAGGGCGAGAAGCGCTGGGCCACGCCGGATCTCCACAGCCTCGACTCAAGTGCAGTTAACCGGCCCAGGAGAAATCCTCGAAAGTTCAGTTCCACAAAGAAGGCGATGGCACAAATGAACCAGGGGACCATGACCAAGAAGGGGAGTCGGCCATGTGGCGTGATTTTGAGGAAATCGATGTCATAGCCCAGATGCGGATAGACGAAAAGAATCGCGAACGTATTCAGGCATCCGAGCAGCACGCCTGTCAGGAGTCCCCAGCGGACACCATCACGGAAGTTTCGTTTTTCCAGCCCTAGCTCAGAGACGATGTTACTGTTGCGCGTGGCCCACAAGCCGAAGGCGAGATAGGCGACGATCTGTGGCGCGAATAGCACTGCCGTCTGTTCTTGAAGCGAGGCGGGAAGGGCGTAAAAGCCGAGCGTTGCGGCCACGGGGAGCAGCGCGAGGGCTGCTCCCCATTCTTTGGTCTGAGTCGGTATCACGTGCGGACCGGACTCAGTCGCTGTCATAGAGGTCAGCCCTCATTAATCATGCGGGCTAGTTCAGTTGGAGGTTATAGCGGTCGAGGGTGGTGGCTTTGTGCCTCGCGAGGTTGGAGAGCGATTTGTTGTAATCGACGGTGGAACGCAACTCGTTGCCTTGGGCCGTCGCCAGATCGCGTTGAAAGTCGAGGACGAAGCGTGTGGTGCTGAGCCCGACCTTCAGCCGTTCTTGCTCCGCCTGCAACTGTTTCTCGGCCATGATTCTGGCCGATCTAGTGGTTTCGATCCGCTTAAAATCCGTCTGGACGCGCCGGACGGCTTCGCGCACCCCCACGATGATGAGTTGCCGCACATTTACGAGCGATGCTTCGGCGTTCTTCTCCTCCAGCTGCCGCTTATTATAGGTGCTCCAGGCAGAGCGGTTGCCGAGGGGATAACTTAAGACAAGGCCTGCGCCATAATTGTAGAAATCTCCGCTGAAGTTCCGGTTCACCGAGTCGGCGTAATCTCTCCCCAGTCCTGCCATGCCCATCGTCCCTTGGAACGAAAGATTCGGGAGAATCTGATTTTTGGCAAACTTGGTATTGAGATCGCTCGTCTCCATATTCTTCTTCGCCTGGACAATTTCCGGCCGCTGCTCGATGGCCGTGTCGATGGCTTCCTGCAGGCTGAGCGGTTCGAGGACCACGACCGGCTGGTCGAGTGGGATCAAGTGTACGTCTTGACGCAGATTTTCTTCACCAGGATTGAGCAATCTGCGCAGCTGATCTTCCTGGTCTCGAATCGTTTTCTCTGCGACCAGGACCTGCTCGACCCTCGACGCGACGGCCGCTTCGGCTTGCAAGACATCGACGATGGACATGATGCCGGCCTTGGCCTTCGCGCGGTTGCTGGCCAAGAGTTCCTGCGCCGCTTTCAAGGCGGCCTCGGCGACTTTCAGGTTCTCATTGGCGAAGACGACTTCCCAATAGGTTTGTTCTACCGTAGCCAGGATGTTGAGGACACGATCGCGAAAGACATGTTCTTCGACGATGGCGTTATTTTGCGCAACGTGGATGAAGGTCTTGGTGATATCGATGCCGGCGTTGCGGAGGAGTGGTTGTGTGAGGGTGAGCGAGAGGCCTCCGGTATAGGACGGATTGAATAAGAACGATCCGAAACTACTACATCCGGGAGTGTTAGGCTGTTGCCCAAAACAACCTTGTGTGCCGGAGACATTATTGCGAGCGGGGCTATAGTTCAAGTCGACATTGCCGCCTGTCGGCAAATTCGTTGTGGCGTCGAGCGTGACGGAGTGGTTCCGTTGGTCGAAGATTCTGATATCGTTGAGCGGTCCCTGTGAAAAGCCGAACACCGGCCGGTTGAGTGGGGTCGCAGTTCGGTTGTATTGGCCGTTCACGCTCAGCGTCGGGTCGAACTTGGCTTCTTCGATGGTGATATCTGCCAACCGGCTCTCCTTCGTCTGGCGGCTGATGTTGATGTCCAGATTATACTTCAGTGCTTGAAGGGCTGCGTCGGCGAGGGAGATGGTTTCCTGTCGTTCCGAAGACGGTGTCTTGCCGATCTCGAGCCCCCAACTGAGCCCAGGTGACAGGATGAGTCCAATACCGAGGGCATAGCTACACGTGCGCCACCATCTCCGTGTGTTGATATTCTGTTCCATCCTTCCCCCTTTGATCGACAAGGAAAATCTCTGCATACTATAATGATGTTATGCGAATCTGTCATGGGCTAAGTGCCGCGGGTTTGGTCAACCCATGTATTGTGCCGGGCTTGGTGCTTCCAGCAGCACTGGCTACGGTGATCCTATTCCTATTCTCACTCCCGTCATTGATCCCGCAGGCCTGGGGGCAATCGACCTCAAGCGTTCGTTCATTCGATGGCGGGGTCGCGCCACTGTTCAAGATGCCCGGCATCGGGAGTCTCTATGTCGATAATCAAGGCACGCAGGGATTCTTGTATAACCCAGGAAACAATTTCCAGTCGTTTAGCTTTCGGAATCCCACAACAGGGCAAGCATGGAGTGGGGCCGTGACCACGTTCGGGCCGCAACTTTCGATTGGGCTGATCCAAGGCGCGAATCAGACTGGCTCCCCGACCGTCCTTCCTGGGCCTCCTCGCCAAACCTCGCCACTGCCATCGATTCAGTCCACGATTCTCGACGACATTCCCTAAAACAGGATGCTGAAAAAGCCCGTCAGCTTCGTTCTCGCATCGCTCAGACCCTCAACGGGGACCCGGCCGCCTCACCACTCGGCGGCGCGCACAAACTTGGTGCTCCTTATTCGTTGCACCGTGCGCCCCAGAGGGTACGTCTCGGCCCTTCGCTCGCTGCGGCCTTGCTGAACGGTCTGTTTCAGTATCCTGTAAGGCCCCCCCTCATAATACGGCTACGGAGCGTTCGCTAGTTGCAAAGTGAGTGCAAGGACATACCGAGCCACTGTGTGCAGAATTTCCGGATTGATCGTGTCGGCGGTATCGGTTGGCTGGTGAAAGTGCGGGTGGACTCCACCGCTCACGACGGTGATGGTTGGTACTCCCGCTTCTTTGAAGGGCACATGATCGCCGCCGGGGAAAAATCCGTACAGGTCAAGTTTGTCCGTCAAACCCACTGCCCGCCCTGCTTCCTCTGCCGTGGCTTTTTCAATCCCTGTGATACCAACGGTTAACCGTCCGTTTCCCATTCCGGCATGGTCGATGTTGATCATGGCTTTCGTTGAGCCGAGAGGGACGACGGGTCTCGATGTATAGAGACGCGACCCGATCAGATTATTTTCCTCCCCACTGAAGGATACAAAGAGGATCGTCCGTTGGGGGCGCAGTCCCATGTTTCTCAGCGCTCGCGCCACTTCCAGGGTCACGGCTGTTCCCGATGCGTTGTCGTCAGCGCCTGGAAACCAGAGGCCCGCAGGACGTCCGAAATGGTCACGATGTGCCCCGATGATAACGGTATCCGGCCCTGTACCAGGGATCATCCCCACCACGTTCGTCAACAAGCCATCCTGTATCGTGGTGTTCCAATGGAGAGAGGCATATTGGTTCGTGTGATGAGAGCGTGCTGATGGAGCTTTATTGAGTTGCTCTTGGAGGGTGCGGAGGCGGTCGACGTCGGATCCCTCACGGCTCTCGGTTAGGAGACGCTCTGCGAGGTGTGTGCTGATCCATGCGCCAGGGAGCGCTTGGTCAGGAGGAAGTTGCCCGTAAAAAGCGCTGGGCTTTCCCGTGATGCCACGTCGAGCTTCGTATGGATTGACAATCGGCCCTGTCGCAGTCAGGTAGGCCACGGCTCCTCGATCTCGTGCGAAGCGGACCTTGTCGGCGTGGCTGATGTGGCCTTGGTAGTAGTCTGGCTTGCCACGGAGGAAGAGCACGATGCAATTATTCACGTCGATGCCGGCGTAATCGTTGACCCCTTGGGTAGGATCGACGATGCCATAGCCGACGAAGATGATCGGACCTTGGAGGTCTGCAGAGGGGGAATCAAAGATCGGGAGGTAGTCCTTGCTTAACTGTGCCGTGACAAACGTGTCTGCTGTGCCGGTACGAATGATCGGGTTTGGCGCGATGAGTGGGGTGGGGACCATCGAGGCCATGGTGCCTATTGGTAGTACCTTTCCTGATTGGGCAAATGGGAAAGTGAGCGGGGTGTTGAAAATGAGTGGAAGTTTTACCCCTACGGAGATCAATTCCCGTGCGAACCATTGAGCAGATCGCAGATCGTCCTCTGATCCGGTCTGCCTACCGTTGAATGCCGGGCTGCTCAACGTCGTCACGTCAGCGAGCATGCGTTCGCTCGACAAGCTATCGAGGGCCCGATGCCATGCCCGCTGGTCGTCCTCCAATTGCGCAAAGCTCTGAGCCCCCAGGGGGAGCAGAACGAGAATGATTTCCAGGAGAGTGATTACAATAAGGGAGGGAGAGCCGCAGCGCGCTGAGCCGTTCATGAAGTGAGCCTTTCCAGAAGGTACGCGGAACTATAGCATAGACTAACCCACATGATTCATGAGCGCTTCTGCTGCAATCGCGGGTCCGCCGCTGCGACAAGCCTGGACAAGGCTGCGCTGCGTCCAGGCAGGCAGGCTCGCCACTCGGTCGGTCAACATACTGTTTCAAGTATGCATCCCTCCCTCGCGGCTCCGCGCGCCTGTCTCGCCCGGCGACTGCGCGATTTCGCCACGAACCGTCATGAATAATGCGGGCTAGGGAGCATTCGCCAGTTGCCAGGTGAGCGCGAGGACATACCGTGCTATGGTCTGCAAAATTTCCGGATTGATCGTGTCGGCGGTGTCGGTAGGCTGATGCATGTGCGGGTGGACCCCGCCGCTTGCGATGCTGACGGTTGGAATTCCTGCCTCTTTGAACGGTTCGTCGTCGCCGCCGGGCAAGAATCCGTAATAGTCAAGCTTGTTGACTAAATCCACTGCGTACCCTGCTTCCTTTAACGTGGATTTCTTCAACTCTGTGACGCGGAGGATTAACACTCCGTATCCCACTCCGACATGGTCAATGTTGATCATGGCTTTCGTTGAGCCGAGGGGGATGACAGGTCTCGATGTATAGAGGCGTGACCCGAGCGAATCTCTCTCATGTCCGCTGAATGATAGAAAGAGGATCGTCCGTTGAGGACGTAGGCCGATTTTCCCAAGGGCCCGTGCGACCTCCAGGACCACGGCCGTTCCTGATGCGTTGTCGTCAGCGCCAGGAAATAAGAGGCCTGCAGGGCGGCCAAAATGATCTCGATGCGCGCCGATAACGATGGTATCCGGCCCTGTACCAGGAATCATCCCCACCACGTTCGTCAGCAAGCCGTCCGCTATCGTGGTTTTCCAATGGAGAGATGCATATCGATTGACGAGGCGCGAGCGCGCTGATGGGGCGTTATTGAGTTGTTCTTGGAGGGTGCGAAGGTGGTCACGATTGGACTCATCGCCGCTTCCGGCAAGGAGAGTCTCGGCCAATTTCGTGCTGATCCATGCGCCAGGGAGGGTTTGGTCAGGGGAGAGCTGCCCATACAATGCGCTGGGCCTTCCCGTGGCGCCGCGGCGAGTTTCATATGGGCTGATAATCGGCCCTGTTGCGGTCAGATAGGCTAAGGCTCCTCGATCTCGTGCGAAGCGGACCTTGTCGGCGTGGTTGACGGGGCTTGAGTAGTGGTCTGGTTTGCCACGCAGGAAGAGGACGATACAGTTCTTCACGTCAACGCCGGCGTAATCGTCGACTTCATGAGTGGGATCGACAATGCCATAACCGACGAAGACGATTTGACCTTGGAGATCGGCTGAGGGGGAATCGAAAACTGGGAGATAGTCTGTGCTCAACTGCGCTGTGACCAACTGGTCCGCTGCGCCGGTGCGAACGACCGGGTTGGGTTCGATGAGTGACGTGGAGACCATCGAGGCCATGATGCCAACGGGCTCTCCCTCCCTGGCCCTGGGAGAGGGGAAGGCGATCCCGTTGTTGTCAATGAGCGGTAGTTGTACCCCTGCCACAGTCAATTCCCGTGCAACCCATTGTGCGGATCGCAGGTCATCGGCGGATCCGGCTTGCCGTCCGTTGAAAGCCGGGCTGCTTAACGTGCGCACGTCGGCGAGCATGCGTTCGCTCGACAGGCTGTCGAGGACTTGAAGCCATGCACGCTGGTCATCCTCCGATTGGGCGAAGACTTGGGTTCCTATGGGGAGCAGAGCGAGGATAATTCCCAGAAGAATGACCACAACAAAGGAGGGAGAGCCGCTGCGCGTTGAGCCGTTCATGAAGTGAGCCTTTCGAGGTCGAGGCACTATAGCATAGATCGAGAGGTCCGTTGCAGAGCGGTTGCAGGCCAAGGTACTATGCCGAATTGTGAGCATGACACGTCGATGACAGATTTGACCACACCAGCACAGCATTTCACGAACCGGCTGGCCACAGAAGCCAGCCCCTATCTCCTGCAGCATGCGGAGAATCCTGTGGAGTGGTATCCCTGGGGCGAGGAAGCCATATCGCGAGCGAAAGCCGAAGACAAGCCGATTCTCTTGTCGATCGGGTACTCGGCCTGCCATTGGTGCCATGTGATGGCTCATGAGTGTTTCGACAATGTTAAGATTGCCGGGTTGATGAACCAGGACTTCATCAATGTGAAGGTGGATCGAGAAGAACGCCCGGACTTGGACGATATTTACCAAAAGTCCGCGCAGGTATTCCTGGGACGCAGCGGTGGGTGGCCCTTGACGATGTTTCTCACGCCTGACCAAGAACCATTCTATGGGGGTACTTATTTCCCGCCGACACCCCGCTACAACCTGCCCGGATTTCCCGATGTCTTGCGCGGTGTCCTTGAGGCGTATCGACATCACCGCGACGATGTCCTGAAGAATGTCGAGAAGGTAAAAACCGGGCTCCAGCGAGTCGGCACGCCTCAGCCGTCTGACGATCCCTTGACGGATGGTCTGCTCGACGAGGCAGTCAAAAGCTTAGGACAGTTTTTTGATCCGGTTCACGGTGGATTCGGTGAGGGGCCGAAATTTCCCACGGTTCCTCCGCTCAGTCTGTTGCTCCGTCAGACGGCTCGGACGAAAGACGCCTCTCACCAAGAGCAGGTGCTCTTACAGCTGCGAACCATGGCGGCTGGAGGAATCTACGATCATCTCGGCGGGGGCTTCCATCGCTATTCGGTGGATGGCCGGTGGTTGGTTCCCCATTTCGAGAAGATGCTCTACGACAATGCGCAGCTGGTGCGGATCTACCTCGATGCCTGGCGTCTCACCAAAGAGGAGCGGTTTCGTGAAGTGGTGGAAGAGACGTTGGAATATGTCCGTCGTGAACTCACGCATCCCGATGGCGCCTTCTTTGCTGCGCAGGATGCCGACAGCGAGGGACATGAAGGGAGCTACTTCGTCTGGGAGCCGAAAGAGATTGCATCGGTGCTGGGAGCCGACATGGCTGAGGAGTTTTGTCGATACTATGGGGTGACGGAGAGCGGCAATTTTGAGGGGAAGAACGTGTTGAATCGGCTGGGTGAGGTCCACCCAGAATCTGACGCGCAAGCGGAAGTGGAGACCATGTTACGGGCTGCCAGACTCAAGTTGCTGACCGCACGCGAGCAACGGATGGCGTTGCAGCGGGATGACAATATTCTCACGAGCTGGAACGCGATGATGGTGTCCGCGTATCTCGATGCCTACCATGCGTTCGGGGTTCCGGCGTATCTGGCAGCTGCGGAGCGGGCGCTCACATTCCTGTTGGACTATGCGATTGAGAACGGAAGGGTCTATCGTACGGTCAGGGCGGGGAAAGGACGCTTGAACGGCTATCTGGACGATGCCGCCTGTCTTGCCGCTGCGTTGCTGGACGCGTTTGAGGCAACATCGCATCGGTGGTATCTGGATCAAGCGCGCGAGGTCACGGACCATTTATTGGTGCGATATTGGGATGAGCCCATTGGGGGGTGTTTTTATACCAGCCGCGACCATGAAGCCCTGCTCCATCGTATGAAGTCGGGGACCGATAGCGCGATTCCATCCGGGAACGCCGTCGTTGCCATGGTCTTGTTGAGGCTGTTCTCTTTCACCAAAGAACAACGGTATCATGACCTGGCCGAGCGGCTGTTCCGGGTGTTCCGTCATGCGATGGCCCACAACGCCTATGGCACATCGGCTATACTGTGCGCACTGGATTGGTACCTGGCGACACCACAGGAGATTGTTGTGGTTGGGACTCGTGGCGATACCATGACCGAATCGTTGCTCTCAACAGTCCATCGGCGCTATCTGCCGAATCATTCGGTGCTGGTGGTCGAATCGGCTCGTCGTGGGGGCGAATCCGACTTGCCGCTCGCGATCGGGAAGACGAGTGTGAACGGGAAGCCGACGGCGTATGTGTGCCAACGTCAGACCTGTTCACCTCCTGTGACAGACCATGACCAATTGGATCTGGTATTGTAAGGAGACTGCCGGGAGGATGTCGTGAGCGCAGGCGATTCAGGCAAAGGGCTGTACGATCATCTCTACCGGCGATTTTTCGAGAATCGCGCGTCTCACCAGGGCTATGATTTTCAGCATGCCCCCGGTGGAAGCGCTCCAACGCCTGGAGTGACATTCCCAGATCGTCTTCGGTGGTGGGCTTGGGGGCGATGGAAACGTCGAAACAAGATCATGGTCGCCCGCGACCGGTTCCAACAAGACATTCTCGATATCAAGAAGCGGCCACCGAGGTAGCAAGAGTTTCAGGGGATGGGCACGAATGAACGTAGCATGAGCGTGAAGCCGAGATCTGTGAGTCGGGTGCTTATAGGGCTTGTCTTGGCCATGATTGCCGGCGAATGGAGCGATTGCGTTGAGCCATCTCATGCGATTGAGATAGAGAGCCGGATGGAAAAAGAAGCCAACTTGCAAGGCCAGGTGCAAGGGGGGTTGTTTAATCGATGGACGTTCGACCAGCAGAAGTCCGGTGAGGCTCCCGGCGGATTTTCGATGCTGGGGTTTGGCGAGGGGCCGGCTGCGGATTGGATGGTCAAGGCAGATCCTGATGCTCCATCGGGGTCCAATGTTCTCGCTGTCAATTCATCGTGCCCAACTGAGACCTGTTACCGTGTGATCGTCGCCGATGGGTTTCAGTATGAATACCCAGATATGTCGGTCAGGATGCGGTTTCCCGTCGATGAGTCGACGGCGATAGGTGGTGTGGTGTTTGGCGTACAGGATGCCAGGCACTTCTATGTGGTGGTGGTCAATCTTGCGACGAAGATATTGGAAGTGAGCAAAGTGGTGAAAGGAAAGGAGACGAGTCTCGGACAATCGTCGCTCACGCCTAAAAAGGGTTCCTGGCATATGCTGCGTATTCAGCGGAATACTATCCTGAGTAAAGACTTTATCGAAACCTTCTTTGACGGCGTGCTCGCGGTAACGGTTGAGGATCAGTCTCTGACCATCGGTCAGGTCGGTCTTGTGGTTCGGGGATCTACCGCGCTGGACTTCGATAGTGTGCATGCGGTTCCGCTGTTCTCGCACCGCCCGCTTTCTGCTCCTGCCGCCTATTAGGAAGGGCACCCGCTATGCGTGTGAATACGTCATCGCTTGCAATTAAAAGGGCAGAGGAGTAGAGTACCTCGTGTATCGTCGCGAAAGGCCTGGTGATGATATTACAGAGAGACAAGGCCTAAGACAGTTGTTGTTTTGGTTCTGCACGGGAATTTGATCGGAAGCCAGCCTTGAGCCGCCATGGTGTTTGCATCTTCGGCCCACTCCTTCCTCACTTTGTTCTCGAGTCCAAGACAACACATATTCTCAAAGGAGGAGCCCAATGGGTTCGAAGATTTATGTCGGCGGTTTACCGTATTCCACCACTGAGCAGCAGCTGAGCGATCTGTTTGCTGTGCATGGAGCGGTGACATCATCCCGGATTATCACAGATAAGTTTACTGGCCAGTCCCGCGGGTTTGGATTCGTGGAGATGTCCGGGGACTCAGAAGCGCAGGCGGCGATTACCGCGCTGAACGGCACTGAGTTGGGCGGTCGCACGTTGACCGTCAACGAAGCGCGCCCGCAGGAGCCACGTACTGGTGGCGGCGGTGGTGGTGGTCGCGGCGGTCGCGGCGGCGGCGGAGATCGGTACTAAGCCGTAACAAGTGGTTTACACATCGGGGCTGCCTATCCGGCAGCCCCGCTATTTCCTTCCTAGAATTGCCCATCAACGTGATGCGTTTCTCGGCCCTCTACCAGGCCGGACCGTGCAGTCCCAGGAAGTGTTTCCTTACAAGGAGTTTTATGTCTACGTTTGCTGATATGAATCTGCCCCAGTCCCTTGCCCAGCGCCTGATACAGGCAGGCCTCACGACACCTACGCCGGTGCAAGAGGCTGCCATTCCTCTCGCGCTGAAAGGCCAGGACATTATGGCGCAAGCCAAAACCGGGAGCGGAAAAACACTGGCGTTTTTGCTGCCGATTATTGAGCAGGTGATGCGCCGTGAGGCTTCTGCGCCTGCGCCTGGTCCCTATACCAGGTCTGGGCCAAGCCACGCGTCTGGACCGAAGTTTTTGGTGCTGGCGCCCACACGTGAATTGGCGCTCCAGATTGAAATGGAGTTGCGCAAGTATGCCCCGATATCCGTGACCTCGCTGTCGGTGTATGGTGGGACGCCGATCGAGCGCCATTACCGTGCATTGCAACGGCCTCCGATGGTGGTGGTCGGTACGCCAGGGCGGTTGCTCGACTTGGCCGGTTCCGGCCACTTGAAGTTGGGTGGCGTGACGTTTCTTGTGATGGACGAGGCCGATCAGATGTTGGACCGCGGGTTTCTTCGGGACATCCAACGGATTATCCGTCTTCTGCCGGTTGAACGCCAGACGCTGTTGTTCTCCGCGACTTTTTCCGGGGAGATTCAAACGCTCGCGCAGACCATGCAACGCAATCCCGCTCGTATCTCGGTCGATCCAGGCATCAGCACCCCGACGACGATCGTGCATGCCTACTATGTCGTGCCGGGAGATCAGGCTCGTACGCAACTGGTGCATACGTTGCTCCAGAGTGTGACGGGTGGTGGGCGGTCGATGGTGTTTTGCGATCAGAAGTATAAGGTGCGACGGTTAGCGGCCCATTTGGGCGGAGAACCAGCTTCGGTCGGTGCGTTGACCGGCAACCACAGTCAAGCACAGCGGGAACGGACGCTCGGCGCGTTCCGGGCCGGGCGGCTCCGTTCGCTTGTGGCGACCGATGTGGCAGCCAGAGGGTTGGATATTCAGGACGTGACCCAAGTGATTCACTATGAGTTGCCGACTAATCCGAATTCTTACGTCCATCGGACAGGACGAACGGGTCGAGCAGAGAAGGAAGGGGCGACCTTCCTGATTCTGTCTCAGTCCGAAGAACGAGAGTATCTTCGAATGGTGAGACAATTGCGAATTGAGACGAAGAAGCTCGCGCTTCCCGTGTTTGCGGCTCTCCCATCTCCGGCCCCTATGCCGGTGAGTGAAGAGCAGTCTCATCGCCAGCGGCCACGCCGAAGTGCGGAACCCTCGGGCCGGCGGTTTCGCGAGGGCGAGAACCGTGGTCCAGTTCATAGACAGGGAGCCTCGGCGGGTCCGTCCAGGCACTCGCGATATTAAGAAATGCTGACGCCGCCGGACCCCGGAAGGGGCCGGAGGCGTCTCATGGATCTGTCAATGTCTAGCTTGCCCACGCACTGTTGTGCGCGATGCTGTTTCCGATGGTAAGATAACGACCACAGCCAGGACTATTCATGAATGCCTGCTGCGTCGTCCGATCCACTCGCCCGGCGGGGCTTTTCTCGTTCGGCCTCCTCGACGGACTCCACGTACGCCTACGTCGGTCTTACTTGCGAGAAGCCCCGGCGGGCTTCGGTCTCGAACCCCTCGCGACGGCATTCATCAATAATCCTGGCTAAAGGTCGTCCATGCCGCCGTTTCAACTCGAAGCCCCATTCAAGCCCTGCGGAGATCAAAGACAGGCCATCGATAAGTTGGTCGCTGGGATTGCGGCTGGCCGGAAACACCACACGCTGCTCGGTGTGACTGGATCAGGCAAGACCTTTACCATGGCCAATGTGGTCGCGCAGGTGCAGAAGCCCACGTTGGTGCTGGTCCATAACAAGACGCTGGCCGGCCAGCTCTACCAAGAGTTCAAACAGTTCTTCCCCTACAACGCGGTGGAGTATTTCGTCAGCTACTACGATTACTATCAGCCGGAAGCCTATATTCCCCAAAGCAACACGTACATTGCCAAGGACGCGTCCATCAACGATGCGATCGATCAGATGCGACATGCGGCGACGGCCGCGCTGCTCCAACGGAACGACGTGCTGATCGTGTCGTCGGTCTCTTGTATTTACGGCCTGGGGTCGCCTGAGGTCTATCACGAGATGGTCGTCTTTCTCGAAGAGGGTATGGAGATCCGGCGGGAGAAGATTTTGGCAAAGCTGGTCGAGATTCAATACGCCCGCAATGATATGGATTTTCATCGTGGCACCTTCCGCGCCCGCGGCGACGTCATCGAGATCTTTCCGGCGTCGAACGATGCGGTATCCGTGCGGATCGAGTTGTTCGGCGACGTCGTCGATGCGATTCACGAAATCGACCCCCTCACGGGGAAGTCTCTCAGAAAGCTTCCAAAAGTCGCAGTCTATCCGAACACGCACTATCTCATTGCGCCGGATCGATATGAACGAGCGATTACAGGCATCGAAGAGGAATTGGATGAACGGGTTGCCTACTTCAAGAAACAGAATCAGCTCGTGGAGGCTCAGCGGATCGCGCAGCGCACCAAATTTGACCTTGAGATGATTCGAGCGATGGGGTACTGCCATGGCATCGAGAACTACTCACGGCATCTCAGTGGCCGCGCCGCCGGTGAGCAGCCTCCGACGCTTCTGGACTATTTCCCCAAAGGTTTTCTGCTGATCGTCGACGAATCCCATGCCACGATTCCCCAAGTGGGAGGGATGTACGAAGGCGACTATTCGCGGAAGCGCACCTTGGTCGAGTACGGGTTCCGGTTGCCATCGGCGGTCGATAACCGGCCGCTGAAGTTTTCAGAATTTGAGCGTTGTCTCAATCAGGCGGTGTATGTTTCCGCGACGCCAGGCTCCTATGAATTGGGGCATGCGGCTGGAGAGGTGGTTGAGCAGATTCTTCGCCCGACCGGTCTGATGGATCCAGTCATCGAGGTGCGCCCAGCCAAAGGGCAGGTCGATCACCTTCTCGGCGAAGTGCGGACTGAAACGGCCCAGGGAGGGCGGGTGCTGATCACCACCTTGACCAAGCGGATGGCCGAGGATTTGAGCGAGTACTACCATGATCTGGGGATCAAGGTGCGGTATCTGCATTCCGACATCAAGACGTTGGAACGGGCTGAGATCCTACAGGATCTTCGGCGCGGGCGGTTCGACGTGCTGGTGGGGATCAACCTCCTGCGGGAAGGGCTGGATCTCCCGGAAGTGACCTTGGTAGCGATTCTCGATGCGGATAAGGAAGGGTATCTTCGATCCTATCGGTCTTTGATCCAGACGGCTGGGCGAGCGGCGAGAAACGTGCGGGGCCATGTGATTTTGTACGGTGATACCGTTACCGATTCGATGCGCATGGCACTCACCGAAACTGAGCGCCGCCGCACGATTCAGGCTGACTATAATGCCAAGCATGGTATCGTGCCCGAGAGTATTAAGAAGGACGTCTTGTCGCTTGAATATGCAACGGAGGAGATGGGTACCGTGCAGCTGGATTTAGCTGCTGAGTCGCCGGCTGTCTACGAAACAGCAGAGGCGGCGGAATCGATTATTAAGCGGCTGGAAATGGAAATGAAAGCTGCCGCGAAAGAATTGGAGTTTGAGCGGGCCGCGTCGCTGCGAAACCGAATTCGAGCGTTGAAGCTGAAAGAGTTGGAGTTGAAGCCGGAAATCTAGCTGGATGCTCAAAATGGCCGCCCAGCAAGGCCGCAGCGAGTGAAGATCCGAGGCGTACCCTCGGGGGTACGTTGAGGATTTCGATGAGTCGAGAACGAAGCTGGCGGGATTTTTCAGCTTCCTGCTAGAAAGCTGCTACACGTTCTTGTACAGATAGATGCCTAAAAACATCCCAATCAGGCTGAGAAGATTGATTTTGAGTTCGAAGCCTACCGTAATTTTGAGCAGAACCATGTCGATGGTGAATGGGCTGATGCCAGGGTTAAAATGGGTCGCGAAGATCGTTTGAATGTTGCCATGCGGGGCCATGACCCGAAGGATCTCTCCTAGGACTCCTCCCAGTATTCCACCGATGAGAACAAAAATGAGCAGCATCCAGTATGATTTTCTCACGGCAACCGCCTCACAGCTTGCAGGGCTCTTTGTAGAGTCGTACGAAACGATGGTAGGACCATTTGGACCATAACGAAAGGTCTAGGACATGTCAATGAAATGTGCATCTCGGTAGTGGGTCAGTTTGAAATGGTAAAAATCGGCCATAGGCTTGCTTTCCCTTGCCTCTGCTTGAGCGGTTATGTATGCTGAGGCATGGCTAAAAAAACAAAATCCAGCGACATAAACGTCACAGCCCACGAGATCCTGCAAGTCTTAACAGGTGAGCCTTCCGGTAGTACTTCGGTTCAGAGAGACCACGCCAAGAAGAAAGCCGTACCACCAGCAAAGAACCCCGCTGCTGTCGCTCTAGGACGCCTGGGAGGGCTCAAGGGTGGGAAGGCAAGGGCAAAAAAACTCTCCTCAAAAGAAAAGTCTGCAATTGCTAAGAATGCCGCAAAAGTCCGCTGGTCGAAATAGTCCACACTGGAATAACGACCCCACTCTGAGTATCCATTCCACGGTTCGTCGCGTCGCGTAAATATTGCCCGTGGCGTTGCATTGACACGCGGTAAGTACGGGTGTATTATCCGCGCTATGATTAACCACGTGTGAGGTGCGGTATGAGCAAGGCTGCTGCGATTGAATTTCTGAAAGAGCAATTAGTCGCTGGAGAAACTGAGCGTAAAAAGACTCAGACGTCTATTCAGACTTCTCAAGCGCGGCTCGTGCAGCTGGACGCCGAAATCCAAGCAACCAAGCTTTTACTAGCCAAACATACCGGAGATAAGGAGCAGTTGACCTTTCCGACTCAATCGACTCAATACCAAGTCCCTGCGGACAGCGGCACCAGCGTTTCCAGATTGGTGATTCAAGCCTTGACCGAATCTGGAAAGCCTTTGAAGACGGATCAGCTATTAACGTTTTTGTCGAGGCATGGGAAGCAAACATCGAGAGCCACGCTTAGGAGTACGCTCCACTTAAACGCGAAGAAGGGGACGTTAAAACCAATTTCTCCTGGACTATACGGATTAAGCGAATGGCAACAGTTGCGGTAAGGCGTGAGTCAGTGGACGTGGATAAATGAGTAAATTTACATCTCGGGAGATCCAGCTGCATGTCCGCAATGAGACGAAGAAAAAGACTCCGCTCGACGAAACTAAGTTACGAGAATCACGGGAGCTAGACCGTGCTCACATGGAATGGCTTCTGTGTGCGACCTGGGATGAGGTGAAGGAAAGGATTAGCGAGATCGGGCTGCAACCCGGAACACCTGGGTATGCTCAGATGCGAGTCCTCTGGAACGACTTCCACCGCGAACTACAGAAGAAGAGGAAGAAGTTTTAGTAACATTCTTCGAGAGATAAGTTTTTAGCTTCTTAGCCCTCGCCGCTGGCGGCAATTCATCCAGTGCGTTCTGGACGATTGTCGTCATCTTTTGTGCTGTTTCTTCCAACAGATTCTGCTTTGTAGTCCTTGGTGCCATAGCGGCATTATTTTACTAGCATCATACGCTTGACCGCAATAGCTAAGTTGAAATTGGTGTATCCATTCATAGTTAGTTGAATTATATATTGACAATGCTTAACCGCTCAAGCATAATGGAGGTGTACTGAATGACGGAGGGAGCCATGAACAAACTGACGCAAGCCAAACGAGTCCAGATCATCGCCGCTCTTGTCGAGGGCAATAGCATTCGTGCTACGTGTCGCATGACAGGCGCAGCCAAGGGCACGGTGCTCAAGTTGGTGGTGGATCTCGGTAAGGCTTGTGCGGCTTATCAGGATCGCGTCCTTCGCAATCTCACCTGCAAGAAAATTCAGTGCGATGAAATTTGGTCATTCTGTTACGCGAAGGAAAAGAATGTTCCTGAAGAAATGAAGGGCAAGCTTGGTTTTGGTGATGTCTGGACCTGGGCAGCAATCGACGCGGACACCAAACTCATCCCGTGCTATCTAGTCGGCGGACGCGGTACGGAATACGCGAAGAAGTTTGTTGCTGATCTCGCCTCACGGTTGGCTCATCGCGTGCAACTCACGACCGATGGACACAAGGCGTATCTCACAGCGGTTGAAGGTGCCTTTGGCGCAGAAGTGGATTATGCGATGCTGGACAAAATCTATAGCAACCCACCCGGTAAGGGCACGACTCGCTACAGCCCTGCGGAGTGCTGCGGGACACGGAAGATCAAAGTAAAGGGCAACCCCGACATTGCGCATGTCTCAACCAGCTTTGTTGAGCGGCAGAACCTCACCATGCGTATGAGCATGCGCCGGATGACCCGATTGACCAATGCATTCAGTAAGAAGATTGAAAATCAGGGTCATGCGGTAGCCCTTCATTTCATGCATTACAACTTTTGCCGGATTCATCAAACATTGAGGGTGACGCCTGCAATTGAGGCAGGAATCGCAAATCACGTATGGACATTGGAGGAAATCGCTAATTTGATCGATTCAAACTGACCCACTACCTGCATCTCCATTCCCTTGACTTCATCTTGCCTCGTCCTTTAGACTCCCCGATGCTCTTTTGCTAGAATTTTCCAGGTGATCGGAGATCCGGCGATAAGACTTCGATTGCCTTTTTCTTTGTGGCGCTATGCTGGATTCTCTTAGCGAAAAATTCGAAAAGATTTTTAAAAAACTGCGCGGTTCTGGGGTTCTCACCGAACAGAACATCGCAGAAGCCTTGAAAGAGGTGCGTCTGGCGCTGCTCGAAGCCGACGTCAACTTCAAGATCGTCAAGGACTTCATCGAGCGGGTTCGCGAGAAAGCCATTGGGCAGGAAGTGCTCCAGAGTCTGACCCCTGGGCACCAGGTCGTCAAGGTTGTGTGGGACGAGCTGCGAGAGATGATGGGCCGCGACCGAGCCGGTCTGGCTCTGGCCTCGAATCCTCCAACTGTCGTCATGATGGTGGGGCTTCAGGGAGCAGGAAAGACGACGACGTGCGGCAAGCTTGGGCGGTATTTCAAGGCGCAAGGGAAACGGGTTCTTCTGGTTGCGGCAGATCCTCGTCGTCCGGCAGCCGGTGACCAGTTATCGAGTCTAGGGCGCGATCTTGCCATCGATGTGTATCGCGCCGATCAGGCGCACGCTGCCCAGGCCGATGTCGTGCGCATCTGCCAGATGGGCGTGGATCGGGGACGAGACCAGGGATACGATCTTGTCATATTAGACACGGGCGGACGTCTCCACATCGACGATGAGTTGATGGGGGAGTTGGTTGCGGTGAAAGCTGCCGTAGGGCCACAAGAAATCCTCTTGGTGGCCGATGCCATGACGGGCCAAGACGCGGTGACCATGGCGAGCCAGTTCGATCAACGTATCGGACTGACCGGCATTATTTTGACGAAGGTTGAAGGCGACGCTCGGGGCGGGGCGGTGTTGTCTATCCGTGCGGTGACCGGTAAGCCGATCAAGTTTTTGGGTGTCGGGGAGAAGCTCGATGCGCTGGAGTTGTTTCATCCCGATCGGATGGCATCGCGCATTCTTGGAATGGGCGACGTCCTCTCGCTGATCGAAAAGGCTCAAGAGACTTTTTCGCGTGAACAGGCTGAGGAGACCCAAAAACGGCTGACCAGCAATACGCTGACGCTGGAGGATTTCCGCGCCCAGCTGGGGCAGGTCAGTCGTCTTGGTTCGATGGAGCAGATTTTGGGTATGCTGCCTGGCGGTCAGAAGCTCATGGGGGCGATGGAAGGGCAGAAGCCGGAACGAGACATGAAACGAGTCTTGGCAATGATCGACTCGATGACCGTACGCGAGCGGCGCGACCATACGCTCATCAACGGAAGTAGAAAAAAGCGGATTGCCCGCGGAAGCGGGACGAAGGTGGAAGAGGTGAATCGGTTGATTAAACAGTTTCTATCGGCGAGGAAAATCGCGAAAGCGATGGCAGGATCTGGGGGGCGCCGACAGCTTGCGCAGATGATGCGCTCCAGGTAAGAGGCGAGAACCATTATCACGGGTGTGTGTACAGGAGGAGGAGTCTAGTGGCTGTTCATTTGAGATTGACGAGGACAGGACGACACAAACGACCGCTCTATCGCGTGGTGGCAGCGGATTCCAGGAAGCCGCGCGATGGGCGATTCTTGGAAATTCTTGGGATTTTTGATCCCTTGAAAGAGGCGGGTCTGCCGGAACTGAAGCAGGAACGGGTGTTGAGTTGGTTGCATCAGGGAGCCCAACCGACCGTCACCGTCAAGACATTGCTCCGCCGCAGTGGCGTATGGAAGCAATTTGAAACAGAGAAAGCGGCGAAGAAGAAGGGCGCTTAGCCCGCATTATTCATGAGCACTTCTGCTACAATCGCCGATCCGCTGCTGCGACGAGCCTTCGGCCAGCGGGCTCGCCCCTCGGACCCTCACCGTACTACACGAGTACGCATCGGGTCCTCACGGCTCCGCGCGCTGGTCTCGCGACGTGGCTCAGCGATTTCGCGACGAACCGTCATGAATAATGAGGGCTAGTCCGTGACGCCTGCTCAGACGGATTTGGTGACAATCGGCAAGATCGAGCGCCACTTTGGCGTACGGGGCGAGTTTAAAGTTCGGTCGTTGAGCGATGTGCCAGGACGGTTAGATCATCTGAAGCAGGTGCAGGTCTTGGAGACGACGGGACAGACGGTCGAGAGGACCGTGACGCATGTTCGGCGCGCCGGCTCGACCTATATCATGGGTCTTGCTGGTGTGACGACGCCGGAAGAAGCCGGCCTGCTGCGCGGGGGCTTGATTCAAGTGCCGCGTGCTCCAGCGTCGGCATTGTCCGCGGATGTCTATTTTGAATGTGACCTTGTCGGGATGACGGTAGAGAACGAGCGGGGCGACGAGGTCGGAGTGCTGGAGACGATTTTAGAGATACCGGAGAATCATGTGTTCGTCGTACGCAACGGGGCGCAGGAAGTCCTCATTCCCGCCGCCAAGAGTTTTGTAACGTCGGTGGATCTCCCGCGCCGGCGGATGATGGTTCGTGGGATCGATGAGTTAGTTCAGGATCGCCATGCGCTGTGACATTTTGACTTTGTTCCCTGACATGGTAGCGCCGGTGCTCGGCCAGAGTATTCTTAAACGGGCACAGGAAAAAGGTCTCTTACATATTACGGTGCGCAACTTGCGCGACTATACGCTTGATCGCCACAAGGTGGCAGACGATGTGCCCTATGGCGGGGGGGCAGGAATGGTGATGAAGGCCGAGCCCATTTTGCGCGCGGTGGAACAGATTCAGGACGACTATGCAAGGGTCGGTGAACAGATTCGATTGCTGTTTCCCTCCCCGCACGGTCGTCCGTTCACGCAGGCCTATGCGAGAAATCTTGCGGACGACCCACGTCGACTCATTATTCTTTGTGGCCACTACGAGGGAGTCGATGAACGAGTGCGGCTGGCTTTGCATCCGGAAGAAGTTTCCGTCGGGGATTATGTGTTGACCGGAGGCGAGTTGCCGGCGTTGGTGCTCATCGATGCCGCAGCCCGTTTGGTTCCCGGCGTGTTGGGTGATCCGGAGTCGATCGTGGAAGAATCGTTCACGGACGCGCTGCTTGAGTATCCGCACTATACGAGACCGTCGGAAGTTCGAGGGGTGCCCGTGCCGGAGGTGCTGCTTTCAGGACATCACGAGGCCATTCGTCTGTGGCGTCGGAAGGAAGCCCTGCGAATCACGTATCAGAGACGGCCAGATCTTTTACAAGATCGGGTCTTGAGTCTCGAAGATCAACAATTGCTAGATGAACTTACTCGTGAAGGCGTGGTTGGCACGCCTGTTCGATGTGGGGGGGAGGGGTAGTCTCATGAATAGGTTGGAACGTATTCAACAGTCTTTCACGAAGAAGGCGGCGCCTAGTTTTGAAATCGGGGACACCGTCCGCGTGCACGTGAAAGTGGTCGAAGGGGAAAAAGAGCGCATTCAGGTGTTCGAAGGTGCGGTGATTGCACGTAAAGGGTTGCTGAACACGGAGACCTTCACGGTGCGCAAAGTCTCCTACGGTGTCGGCGTGGAACGAATTTTCCCGATCCATTCGCCGATCGTCACGCGCGTCGAGGTCATGCGTCAAGGCAAGGTGCGTCGGGCCAAGCTGTACTATCTTCGAGGGAAGAAGGGAAAGTTTGCCAAGGTCGAAGATCGGGAATTCGTCGCGAGCGTCAAGGGGAAAGCTGGGGGCGCCAGCAAGGCTGTAGAGCCAGCCGGAGCCGCCTCGGTGGCAAAGGCCTAATAGGCTGCGGAAAACCTATCCCACAGGACGCTCAACATGCGTCCTTGTTGTTCGTGAAGCGTGAAACGTTCGGACCCGGAAGCGAACGACGTTTCACGAGATACGCTTCACGGGTGCCGAGCACGCTGCTGGCGGACTGTTTCAGTATCCTGCCAGTCCTGTTCCCCGATTCCACCGACTATACAGGTCGGGTGCCCTTTAAACGGACGCATCGTGGGACCTACCGATGAATTCGAATTAGAAGCCCGTCGGCGCGGCTATCGTCTGATCGCTGGTCTCGATGAAGCCGGACGAGGCCCCTTGGCCGGCCCTGTCGTCGCGGCAGCGGTCATCTTGCCCACTCGTTGCCGTTTAGTCGGTGTCGATGATTCCAAACAAGTCTCAGAGTCCGCACGCGTGCAGCTCTACGAGGTGATCATTCGCAGGGCGCGTGCCGTCGGAGTTGGGATCGCCACAGAGCAGGAAATCGACTGCCTCAATATTTTAGAGGCGACTCGCCTCGCCATGCGCCGTGCGCTGGCATCGTTGACTCCCCCGGCGGACTGTCTCTTGATCGATGCGGTCATTTTGTCGAATCTTGCCATTCCCTCACGCCCGATCATTAAGGGTGATACATTATCGATCTCGATTGCCGCGGCGTCGATTGTCGCGAAAGTGACGCGCGATCGTATGATGGCGGTGTATCATCAGACCTATCCAGACTATAATTTCCTTTCCCATAAAGGGTATGGGACGGAGGAACACTTACAGCGGCTTGCTCAATATGGTCCTTGCGCGATTCACCGGCGCACGTTTGCGCCCGTTGCGCAGCTCCTGGACGGACGTCGCGGTCGCCGATCCCCTTCGCGTATGGATCTGGGTGAATCTTCGCGGATGAATCAGTGACCAGTCTTAACCCTCGGAAACTGTTTGGCCAAGCAGGGGAATCGGCGGCGGAGGAGTATCTGCGGCGCAAGGGATATCGAATTCTGGCGCGTAATCTCCGCTCCTCTTTGGGAGAGCTGGATTTAGTGGCTGAGGACGGTCAGGTCCTGGTGTTTGTCGAGGTCAAGGCGCGTCGAACCGATGCGTTCGGCGGGGCGATTCATGCCGTTCATCACCGAAAGCAGGAGAAGTTGATTCAGTTAGCGGCTCAATACTTGGCCCGTCACCACATCAAAGATCGCCTCTGCAGATTCGATGTCGTCTTGCTGCAAGGCCCGGATGCCGTCGCTCCGCAAATCGAGCATATTCTGAACGCCTTCGAAGTTTCTGGAGACGATCTTCGTTGGTAGGGCTAGGAGCCTGTCCGAGTAATCCTTCGTGGCGAGGCGAAGGAGGTGCGGGCAGATGCGAGGCCGCAGGTTCGAAAAAGCCGGAAGCGTACTCGCTGGAACACGTTGAGGATTTTTTCGGACCGAGAACGATGCAGATGCCTGTAGATCGTTCGCCGCAGTAGAATGGCATTACTCGAACAGGTTCCTAAGATGATTCAATTGATTCACGTGTCAAAACATTACGATCAGCGTTCGGCGCTCTCGGATGTCAGTTTTGAGATCGGGAAGGGAGAATTTGTTCTTCTCATGGGTCCCAGTGGAGCGGGGAAGTCGACGCTGTTGCGGATGCTCATCGGGGCTGAACAGCCTGATGAGGGACAGATCTTCGTTCACCAAAAGAACGTGACGATGCTCAGGCGTTCAGAAATTCCCTATCTGCGCCGCAAGGTGGGAACGGTGTTTCAAGATTTTCGACTGTTGCCGAAGAAGTCCGTCTTCGACAACGTTGCGTTGCCCTTGCTGGTGCAAGGGATTTCTTCCGCCGACATTCGCCGGAAAGTTACGGAAGTATTGCGAGCGGTGGGTGTTGACCACAAGCGAGATCAGCTGCCTGCGGGTCTTTCGACAGGAGAGCAGCAGCGGGTGTGCATTGCGCGCGCGATCGTCAATGGTCCGGTCGTGTTGCTGGCGGATGAACCGACTGGAAATTTAGATCCGGCTTTGACGTCCGAGATCATCGAACTGTTTAAACTCATTAACGCGCGCGGCACCACGGTGGTGGTCGCGACGCACGATCCGCTGGTCATGGAGCAAGTAAATCGGCGCGTGCTCACCTTGTCTCAGGGCACGTTGTTGCCTGAACGGCGGGTGAAAGGGTGAGGACGCTTTCGTACCTGCTCAGAGAGTCGTGGGTGAATATGTGGACCAACCGGGCCACAACGATGGTCGCCATCGTGACCACGGCTTTTACCTTGGCCTGTGTCGGCGTCTTCTTGCTGCTCTATGTCAATCTTCTGGCGGCGGCCGGATGGCTCCAGGACGATGTCAAAATCATGGTCTATCTTGATGAACGGCTCGCCTCCGACTCGGTCGCTGAGATCGAACAACAGTTGCGGAGCGATCAAGCTGTTGCCTCACTGTTGTTTATCTCGAAAGAGCAGGCGTTGGGCGAGTTCAAAGCACAATTTCCTTCGGAGTCTCATTTACTCGAAGGGCTGGGCCAGAATCCCCTACCGGCCTCATTCGTGGTGGCGCTCAGCCCACCATTCCATTCGCCTGATGCGATTTACCGATGGGCAGAACGGGTCAGGCAGGTCACCGGGGTCTCCAAGGTCGACTATAATCAAGATTGGATTGATGCCCTTGCCAAGGTGATTCACTCGATTGAGTTGGTCGCCATCGGTATTGGCGTGATTCTTTCAGCGGCGGCGGTGACCATTATCGCCAATACGATTCGCCTCACACTCTTTGCCCGGCGGGACGAGATCGCCATTTTGCGGCTCATCGGGGCGACAACCAGTTTTATCCATATCCCCTATCTGCTGGAAGGCGCCGTGCTTGGCGCGTTGGGCAGCGCACTCTCGCTGGTCATGCTCAAGTTCATGTATGAATTGTTTCGCCAACAAATGCGGGCAACGGGACGATTTGCCGGGCTCGACAATCTCATCGCATTCCTTTCTCCCTCGGTCTGTCTTGCCCTGATTGTGTTAGGAATGGGTCTCGGGTTTGCCGGTAGTCTCGTATCGATACGGCGGTTTGGTGAGGCCAAGGCATGAGGTCTTGGATGAAGCTCCTGGTCGGCGCCGTGCTGTGGGGGCTGATGGGGTTTTCCTGGGCGGCGACGGTCATTGCCGATCCGATCACCGACAAGATCGAGAAAGAGCGGAGGGCGCTCGATCAACTCAAAGATCAGATCGAAGAGACAAGGAAGCGCGCCGATAAAGCAGGGAAAAAGCGAGAGTCTCTCTTGCAGGGGATTCAGACCCTCGACGAGCGGTTGGTGCAGTATCGGCAAGCGCATCAGGAAATCAGCCGAAAGTTGCGAAAGAAAGATCAGGAGATCGAGGTCATTACGACGCAGATCGGCGGGTTACGCGTGAGTATACGAGAACGCCGGGACGCCATTCTGGCTCGGCTACGGGTGCAATATATGGAGGGCCGGTTCGGGCATTGGAAAACCTTGCTCGCTTCTGACTCGTACGGGGATTTCCAGCGGCGGATTCAGTATCTTTCAGCCGTGTCTGAACGGGACTATGCGCTCATGGGCACGTTCCGAACCGATATGGCCCAGATGGAGCAGGCAGAGCGCCAGCGGGAAGAGGCGCGTGTCGGCATGTTGTCCTACAAACAAAGCACCGAGAAGCAGCTTACCGAAATGCAATCGGTCAAGAAAGAGAAGAAGGTCTATCTCGCCAAGATCACGCATCAAAAAGAATCCTATGAACATGCCCTCCAAGAGTTAGAGCGGTCCGCCTCGCGTATCGATAGCCTGTTGCGCGAAATGGAGCAGCGCCGCCGCGCCGCCGCGACCAGGCCTCCGACCGGGGCGCTTCTCCCTCGTGGGGTAAAGGGCACATTGCCCTGGCCGGCTGATGGGAGTATTGTTTCCTACTTTGGCCGGCAGAAGCACCCGACCTTCAATACCTATGTGCAGCGCAGAGGTATTGAAATCAAGACGGTGGAAGGCAGCGCCATTCACGCGGTGATGCCCGGATCGGTGGTCTATGCCGACTGGTTGAAAGGGTACGGACTCGTTATAATCCTTGATCATGCGAACGGATTCTTTTCGCTGTATGCCCATGCCTCGAAGATCCTGGCGTCTGTGGGCTCACAGGTCGGGGCCGGGCAAGCAATCGGAGAAACGGGAGATACAGGCATGACGGGCGAAGATACTTTATACTTTGAGCTACGCCAGGGGGCGGAGCCACTTGATCCGCTCCAATGGTTAGCGAGACGGTAACCGGTTGTAAAAATTTTGGTTTATGCAGACAACGCCGCTGAGATCTCACAGAATGGTACGCAAGCCACAATAGTGTAGAATGTTCAAAAGGGTCGTCGATCAGGCCGCAGTGAGCGAAGGGGCGAGGCGTCCGCTTCGGTACGTTGAGCCTCTGAGCGATGCGAGAACGAAGCTGGCGGGCTTTTTCAGCATCCTGATATAGGGAACAGGAAGAGGAAAGGACGTTATTATTATGGAAATGGGACAGAATCCCCGACGACGACGCTGGGTGTTAGCCCCGATGGTGATGGTCGCCCTGGTCTTGGGCGTGCTACTTGGCAAGGGGTGGGAGCGGACTGGGCATGCGACGGAAACGTATGAGGAGCTGAAGACGTTTTCCGAAGTGTTGACCCAAGTTCAGAAGAGTTACGTCGACGAAACGAAGGCGAAGGATCTCGTTCAGGGGGCCATTCGTGGCATGCTCTCAACCCTTGATCCGCATTCCGCCTACATGACCCCGGAGATGTATAAGGAAATGCAGGTCGAAACGAAGGGTGAGTTTGGGGGGGTGGGCATCCAGATCGGTGTGAAGGAAAATCGCCTCGCTGTCATTGCGCCCATCGAGGGCACGCCGGCCCACCGCGCCGGGGTCAAGGCCGGTGATTTCATTACCAAAGTAAACGACGAAACGACGAAAGACCTCACGTTGATGGATGCAGTCCAGAAGATGCGTGGCCCCAAGGGCTCCAAAGTCAATTTGACGATTCAGCGGGAGGGAACTCCTGATCCACTCCAATTTACACTGGTCCGCGATACCATCAAGATTGAGAGCGTGAAGTCGAAGGTTTTGGACAACATCGGCTATGTGCGGCTGACACAATTTCAAGAATCGACGGGGCGGGATTTGAGCAAGGTGCTCAAACAGTTCAAAGACCTGAAGCTCCAATCGACGATCCTCGACCTTCGCAACAATCCCGGCGGACTGCTGACCGCGTCCGTTGAGGTGTCCGAGCAGTTTCTTCCCGGCGGCAAGCTCGTGGTCTACACAAAAGGACGTGAAAGCAAGAAGGACGAGTGGATCGCCAAGGGGAAAGATCAGATGGACGATTCGCCCATGATTATTCTGATCAATGAAGGATCGGCGAGCGCGTCGGAAATCGTGGCCGGCGCCTTGCAAGACTATGGGCGGGCGGTGATCGTCGGGACAACCTCGTTTGGCAAGGGATCGGTGCAAACCATTCTCCCGTTAGGGGATGGGTCCGGGCTCCGTCTCACGACGGCGAAGTACTACACACCGAAAGGGCGATCGATCCAATCGACCGGCATTACGCCTGATATTGTCGTGAAACTCCCAGCACCGACGGCTGTTGCCAAGATGGGTGAGACGAAGTCCGGTGAAAAGGATGGAGAGGCGAAGCAAGCCAAGTCCACAGTCGTGCCGGGGAAAGACCAACCGGCTCCGAACGGCAAGGGACAGGACGAAGGCACCCCGAAGAACGGTACCACGCATCCGACCCCTCCCGGCGAGGTCTTCGGTGAACCCTCGCTGGAGCAGGATGTGCAACTTCAAAAGGCGGTCGAAATGCTGAAGACCTGGAAGATCTTTAAGGAGCTTCCTCGGGCTTCCTAACGAAGAGCGGCTGCTGCAAGCTGGCGATCGCTTCCAGCAGCCGCTCTTCCGATCCTGAGAACCCTGGCGCCGTGCGCAGCATGTGCGATCGCACTAACTGCTCCAGATCGGTCAATGTGGTGATGTGCAGGCGGGTATAGAGATACGCCACAAGTGATTCGGAGAGTCCAGGGAGCTCAGTCCAAGCCTTCACGGCGTCCGGCAGGGGTGTCCTCAAGGTTTCATAGGCTTGAATCGTTCCAGTTTTCAGAAATTCTTCGATTTTATCTGCCAGATCCTTTCCAACTCCCTCAATATCTTCCAGCGCATGTCGTGCGGCGACATCGGCAATGTCTTCCTCCAAGGCTTCGATGGTATCCGCTGCCTTTCGATAGGCTCTGACCCGATAGGGGTTCGCCCGCTGAACGGCCAGTCGTTCCGCCATCGACCGAAAGATCGTGGCGACTTGCTGGTTGTGTTGATGGGGGGAAGCCATAAGCTGTGATGGGGTTATTCTGACGCGAGCAGGGACGCCGGCGCAAGTTCTGAGCGCCCGTATTACGTGGCGCTCCAGTTTCGCTCAGGCTGTGCTCATTGCGTAAAGCGGTGAGTAGGCGATGTATGATTTCAGAACTTGACCTCAATTGCTCTTGTCTTCTCGCAGCGGGAGGATTACCAGTGCCACGATTGACAAGCGCGGTCGTCTGTCCTCAACATGGTCTGAAGTTCGCAGGTAGTTTCTGTTGGCTTTGCTGAAATGATTCGGGCGGTGCTGACGCGCCGTCGCTAAACCGCAGCGTTGGGCCTAAGTGGGAGGAGGGATGTATGGGACGGCTGAATGGAGTGTTCCCGGCAGTCGTGATTGATAACGTTGATCCTGAAAACCTTGGACGCGTACAGGTGCAGCTTCCTCAGATGGGTGACTCTGGCCAACGTGGCTCCAAAGTATGGGCTCGTATGGCCACCTTGATGGCCGGCAAGAATCGAGGTACGTGGTTTATTCCTGACGCGGAGGACGAAGTACTGATTGCATTCGAAGCCGGCGACGTGAGGCGGCCCTATGTCATTGGCAGCCTGTGGAACGGCACCAGCTCGCCGCCGGAGACGATGGATGCGAACAACAACAAAAAACTTCTGCGTTCCCGCAACGGCGTGACGATCACCCTAGACGATCAAAGCGGCCAGGAGCGCTTCATTGTCGAGACGCCTGGTGGCCAAAAGGTCACGCTCAAGGACGGCCCTGGCTCGATCGAGATTCGGGATAGCAACGGCAATTCAGTGACACTTGAGGCGGCGGGGATCATGGTGAATGCCAGCGCAAAAGTCACCATCAATGCCAGCACGGTCGAGATTAGTTCAGGCATGGTCACCGTGAACTCAGGCATGTCGAGATTCAGCGGGGTGGTGCAGTGCGATACGCTCATCAGCAACAGTGTCATCAGTGCAAGCTACACTCCTGGTGCGGGAAATATCTTCTGATTACTGAGCCGTTCAGGTTGTAAAGGAGGAAACCCTATAAAATATTCGGCCCAATAACCACATGTAGCCGACCCATTTCCCTCGCGCTCTGTGGGCGACTAATGCCCACGTGAGCATGCAGCGATGGCCCCTCTCAATATGAAGCCTGCTAGGGAAATGTAAGGGGCCAGGCGCGATCTTGCAGCGTGTGGCGGATCTGTCCTCCCTCCTTTTCCTCACGCAAGGCTCCGACACCTCCAGCCTATCAATATCATCATTTCCGAGCACCCGCCTGTAGATAGCACATCATCTGTCCGGTTTTTGTAGCACGTGATCTGTCCGGTTTAGGGTGGGTCCTCAAGGAGGGCCACTATGACATGGGCGACCGTACTGCAGGAGGTGAGACAGATGCGGTTTGAGGAGCTGTATGGGCGGCGACAGCGGCGCGAACTCACGATGGCGGAGGCGGCGGAGATGTTAGGGATGACCGAGCGGACGTTTCGCCGCTGGAGTGGGCGGTATGACACCGAGGGGGCCGAGGGGTTGCAGGATCGGCGGATCGGTCGAGTCTCGGCCCGCGCAGTGCCGGTGGATGAGGCGCTGCGCATGGTGACCCTGTACGAGAGCCGGTACACGGGCTGGACCGTCAAGCATTTCCACGAGCGCTGGCAACAGGCGCATGGTGGGACGCGGTCCTATAGCTGGACCAAGAAGACCCTCCAGGCGGCGGGGCAGGTGGTGCGTGCACCCCGACGGGGCGCGCATCGCAAGAAACGGCCGCGCAAACCGTTGCCCGGCATGATGCTCCGCCAAGACGGCTCGACGCATGAGTGGGTGCCTGGTTGTCAGTGGGATCTGATCGTGACGCTGGATGATGCGACCAGCGAGCTCTATTCGGCCTTCTTCGTCGAGGAAGAAGGAACCCTGAGCAGCTTCCGGGGCCTACGGGAGGTCATTGAGACCAACGGGCTCTTCAGTTCCCTGTATACCGATCGGGGCTCCCACTACTGGCACACCGAGGTGGCGGGGGGGACCGTGGATAAGACCCAGCTGACGCAGGTGCATCGGGCCTTACAGCAATTGGGGGTGACGCTCATTCCCGCCTATTCGTCGGAGGCGCGGGGCCGCTCGGAACGGGCCTTCCGGACCCTGCAGGACCGATTGCCTAAAGAGCTGGCGCTCGCCGGGATCACCGAGATGGCGGTGGCCAATCGGTACCTGACCGAGCAGTTTCTCCCCCAGTACAACCACCGGTTTATGGTGCGGGCGACGGAACCAGGCACCGCCTTCATCCCGTGGATCGGCCCGCATCTCGCCGAGATTCTGTGTGTGCAAGAGGAGCGGGTCGTCGCCAAGGACAATACCGTGCGATATCAGGGCCTGAGTCTGCAGATCCCGCAAGACCCCCACCGGTTCCATTATGTGAAGGTCGCGGTGCGGGTCCACGCCTATCCGGATGGGACCTTGGCCGTGTTCCATGGCCCCCGGTGCTTGGCGCGCTACGGTGCGGATGGCCAGCTGATCGAGACCGGACAAGTCCAGCCAGCCCGTCATGGCCCGACCCACGGGTCGAGCGTCCCGCTGATCGTCGATCCTCGGCCCACGGTGCGCGACAGTATGTCGGCGCACGGCTGAAATACTCGAAGAGAAGAACCGGACAGATCAGATGCTACATACACCGGACAAGTTAACTTGCTATCTACACATTTCCGAGCACCCGCCTTGCGATTTGATTGTCCCTCTCCTACAATACGCTCCCTGCGAGGCTCCTCATGCCTTTCTCGCTTCGTCCCCACCAACGCTTCCCCGTCTACTGCTCCGTCACGTACCACGCTGGTCTCCTCCAAGGACGAGGCACTGTGTGGAACTTTTCGCTGAGCGGGTGGAAACTCTCAGGCGATGTTCCACTGCAAGTTGGGCAGACGTGCTCCTTGACCGTCCATTTGCCGATCGAGGGAAGCATCGTTGTGACTGCGGCGATCGTGCGCTGGGTTCGTGGCCAGGAGTTCGGCCTGGAGACCTTGGCGATTGAGAAGCAGACGCATAGTCGGGTGGAGCACGTCATCAAACAACTTGTAGAGGAATCCTGCGAGAACATCGAATGAGCACCGACCGCCCTAAACGTGACGCATGGGAACATTTTAGTAGGGTCAAGTCTTGTAATAATACATAGAGAAGATTGTCTGTGGGCAGCTGAACCAAGAACAAGGTCAGGAGTATGTTCATGCCAGGGCCGCATCGAGTTCAGTCAGCGATTGCGTAGGCCACGACGGTTTGCCTTGCTGGTGGAGACCGTGCCTGTCATGTCCTGAGCGGTTGAGTTGAGCGACTCCCCCTGTGTGAGAAGATTCTTGTTGGGACCTATCCCAGACCTGTATCTGGATCGCTACCTAGGCGTGATGCTGAAGATGCTGAATAGGCGCATGCGGCCGTGCGCTGGCTCTCGAAAGTGGTATTTACAGGAACCCGAAGGGCTTGATACTGTCGGCCTCCCTTGCCGTGAAGCGTACGTTGGGAATACAACTCTTGCAGGATTGTCCCCTCACGAATCTGCAGCCAGGCTCACCCCTTCTTCTGCTCTATAAGGAGTCAACCACATGAGTGATGCCAAAGAAAAGACCATTGCGTTGAAAGTGCGTCTGAAACCCAGCGAGTCCTCGGCGCATCCGCGTGCGACGAACTACACGAACGTCGGTGTGGCGCAGGGGATTGCATACGTTGATTTCGGTTTCATTGAGCCAGCGCTGCTCGCCGCCATTGCCAAAACGGCCAAGGATGGCCAGGCCGCGCCAAAAGGGATAGAAGGTGCCCTCGTCACCCGCGTGGCCATGGGGGTGGATGTGCTGGCGCGGTTGCATCAACAGATTCGGCAAGTCCTCGTCGGCCTGCGCGATGCGCGACAGCCGAAGCCGAAAGTGTGAGCAGGAGAGGGAGGCGATGATGAGATTTGTGAGATTGCAAGAGCGGACTCTGATAGGTGCAAGCCTGTTCGTGTTCGGATGCGTACTCGTAGTGCTTGGGCAGGGCAATGTTGCGAATGCCGAAACAGTAGGGGAACGGTTTGGGAAGGCCATTAAGGAAATAGCGAAACAATGTGCCAGCCGGAAGCTTGAGCCAAACGAAGTCTGCGGAGAGGTGGCCAAGCTCAAACCCGCCAATCCACTCGAGACCAAAGAAGGCCGCTTCGCGCATTCCATCAAGATTCCGAATCCACTGCCTACCGACAGCGGCTATAAGCCTGGGATGACCCCTGAACAATACTTCGAGCATTTGTGTAAGACCGAGGCAGGGGAGTTCATCTTCAAGACGGTGGAGAATGTGGAGGGGCTGTACATGATGCGGCCACGCAAGGAAGTCACGGATTATGAGTTGGAGCATCTCTATGCATTGGAAGATCCTTATGATGCTACGGATGATCCTAACCCCCAGGACTATCTGGTGCAGCCGCCATTTGGTCAGTACCAGTTTCTAGACAGTGTCGTCACGAGATGTGAAATGATGTAGAATCATGCTGAACCGAAGG
>ERZ1292625.459-Hain-H41-01um-R1-459-length-62725-cov-17_pt1 | contig 62725 bp, 63 predicted proteins | sample MGYA00564400_ERZ1292625 | MGnify/ENA primary metagenome ERZ1292625 (study PRJEB36523, sample SAMEA6512639) | groundwater metagenome | collected 2019-01-08 | study: AquaDiva: Metagenomics assemblies of 32 groundwater samples | reverse complement strand
ACTTCAGTATTTTATTGATGAAGGTGGAATGTCGCATATGTCCTTGACTTATACAGTTTGTTTAGATTAATATACCTGTATGTCTGAAAGAAAAAATAAGTTTGGAGCAACAGCTTCGCACTCGCCAAATGATGGATCTGACTATCTTTTTGTTGAAAAAAGAATGGAACAAATAGGATTTATTGCAAGAGAAGCTCAAAGCTTAGCTCAAGGTATAACAGAAGTTTTTAATAATTTTGGTCCTATAAAATTAGGTGATTGTCGTGTTTTTGACATGTTGGTAGGAGAAGAGGGTAAATCTCCATTTGTGGAATTTACAACTCATGAAGGAATGAATGGATGGTTGTTATTGCCTGTTGAATATGGAGAAAAAGTTTTTGTTGAACAAGAGGCTAGCATAATAAATTCTATTTTTGAACAATTGTTGCAGGAAAAAGTTATTATCTTGCAAGGTGAAACCTCAATTTCCAACACAATTTTAAAAACTTTGGGTGACAGAGCAAAAACCAAAACCTTGGAAGATGGGTCGACAGGCTTCTATTTAGATCCCACTCACTGATACTCCAGAATAAATAATCCAATAGACAAGTGATACCCAGAGGCCGACGGCAATGATTAATCCTTTATCTGTTAGTAGTAACTTTTCAGGTGCCTCTGATTTGCCTTCGAAAATTAAAGCTTCGTAACGCATAATACCAAAAATAACCACAGGGATTGTTAGCATCATTAGTTTATCTATGGTTGTGGCCCTTGAGAGCTCTGCAAGAACCATCCAGAAGCTAAGTGATGCCTTTGGAGATTCAAAGAATGTATATAAACTCCATGACATCCATGTGGCATTTCCAAACATTGTCACATAGCTATCTAATAGTTCTTTGGAGTATTTAGTAAGGCTCTTTCTTGTTCCTCCATCAACCGCCTCCAAAAGATTAATTTCAGCTCTTCTTTTTCCAGCAGCTAGAAATAAAGAAGCAGAAACTACACAAAGAAGAAACCAGACAGAAAGATGAGCATTAATTACAAATGCACCAGCATATACACGTAATATAAATCCAGTAGCGATAATTAAAATATCAATAACATGTATATTTTTGAGTCCTAAACTGTACAAAACTTGCATTCCAAGATAAATTAATATTAAAGTAAAGAATAGTTGATTTAAAGAAATAGCTATTACTAGTGACAAAAACACAAACCCGAGTAGCTCAAGAGTAGCTATAAAAACTGGTAATTTATCAGAAGCAATTGGTCTAAACTTTTTTACAGGATGTAATTTGTCTGATGATGCGTCTAATATATCGTTAAATATATATGTGGCTGAGGTCGCAAAAGAAAAGGAGAAAAAGGCTAGAAGAACATCTTTAAACAATCCTGTTTCATACAAAGTTCCAGTTAAAAGTAGGGCACCAAAAAGCGCAAAGTTTTTAACCCAATGAATAGGTCTTGCTATGCGGATTATTTGGATCGATAAGTTAACCATATTATTAAACCACCCAGAGATAATGTTACTCCTATGATTGTATATAACTTATATGTACTATTCAAACTTAAAGCCAAAATTCCAAGTATTGCAGTTAATGACCAATAAATTTGAGAAACTTGTTTTTTAGATAATCCAAAATCCAAAAGTTTATGGTGAAGATGACCTCTATCGCCCCAGACGGGTGATTTACCTGCTAGAATACGACTAAGTATTGTGTAGCCAGTATCTATCAGTGGTATACCTAATACAACAATTAAAGTACCTACTTTAGTTGTTGATAAAATTGAGGCAATGGCAAGCATATATCCTGCAAGTGTTGACCCTCCATATCCAGGCATAATTTTTTGAGGAAATTTATGCCAAGGTAAAAATCCCAAGAATGCACCAGCTGTAATGCTAGTTAATAGTATTACAGGCCACTGTGTAATATCTGCTGAATAATAAAAGGAAAGTGCTGTAATTGTTAGAGCTGAAATTACAGTAACACCTGAAAGTTGGCCATCAACTCCCTTGGCACCCATATTTAACATATTCATCATGAAGACAATCCAAACTAGAGCAAATAAATCAGATATTAAGGGATTTGATAAATCGATTATTCCACCGAGAGGATTTGTCAAAAATGAAATACCAATCCCCGAAATAATAGGAATTGAAGCCGCTAAAAAACCAATTGCAATTCTTACGTATGGATTTAAATTATATTTATCATCCAAAAAACCCATGACAAAAATTAGAAATGCTCCTGCCAAAATCGAAACGAGATGCTTATCAAGTGGTATTAAAAATAATGAAGCAAATAATATTGATAAAAATATGGGTATACCACCACCTCTAGGTGTTGGATGTGTGTGAATTACTTTTGGATGTTTATTTTTTGATGGATCATCCATGATACCTAATTTTTTTGCAAACTTGATAACTAAAGGTGAAATAAAATAGGAAATCAAAGCAGTAAGTAAAATAGGGTAGAATACTAAGTTTGTTACCTTGATCATATTTAGGTTATAGAGATCCTACTAAAAATATAATTTTGTATGTAGTGACAACTGCTAATATAGCAACAGTGATTGAGGCAAATGCCAACGTCCTTTTTAGATAATTGTCATGAATTTTGATTGAAAGAATAGTATTAATTATTGTTGTGAATATTGAGACTACTGACGGTAATACGATTAATATTGACGGAGTAATCTGGGCTGTTGTTTGAGGCAAACCATAATACAACGGTATCTGAGGTGGAAGTACAATCTGCGCTAATAATCCCAGTATAGCTGTTATTACAGAAATTATAAGAGATGCTAACAATAATTTGTTAAGTGGAAGATTTCCAAATTCAGGATTTATTTTTGTAGATATAGCCATACCTCTGTTGTTCCGATTGTAGAGATTATATAATAATTTTTATTAACAAACGAATTAAGTTCTGGAAATGGAAAAGAGTTTTTAGATATGATAATAAATTTAGGTAACTTTTTTGAAAGAATCTCAATTGTTTCGAGTTTGTTTGAAAAATCGATTATATGATAATCGGCTACGTATTTAAATGGTGGCAATCTTCTTGAAAGTGCATAAATACCTGCAGAATCATTACTCCAGATAAACACTTTATCCTTTGGTTTGCTTGATTTGGAAAGAAAATCAGCAATTTTATAGTTTGTATTTAAGTTAGGAGAAAACTTATCAAAATATAACTCTTTAGATATTTTACCAACAGCAAATTCTGCAAATCTTTGATAATAACTAATAGTGGGATAATACCAAAATTTATAATAAAAAGGGATAAAAAAAGCAATAGTTAATGGAATTACTGTTAGACTTTGCTCAAATGTTTTAAGACTAAATAACATTCCTAAAAGTATAGATACAGGAGCTATAGATTGTATAAAATAATGTGGATATGGTCTCTCTGATAAAGTGACTGCAAAAAGGGTGGCCAAAAGCCATGCAGTTAAGATAACAAATTGTTTTGAGACTTTATTTCGTAGAGAAACACTATTACGAGATAGCCAAAGTATAAAAAACCCAAAAAACATAATACCTGCTCTTATTAGTAATGGCCCATTTTTTTGTAAGAAAGAGAGGTCAGAAGTAGAAGGTCTCCAACTACTGACATAACCAAAGTTTTGTAGAAAAGCGGCTACTAAATATTCTTTAAAGCTTCCAGAGAAATAGTACCAAACAAAAGTAAAACCAATTGGAATAATAAAACCAAGTGATAAGAAGAATGATTTTTTAACAAATTCACCTAAACTTTTTAGAGATAATTTTGTATATATTGCCCAGTAAACAATTATCCCTAAAACATCAAAGGCGGCAGGAATTTTGTAAAGTGCACCAATAGAAAACAATATCCCAGAAATGATTAAATTTTTAATATTATTTTGTTTTGAAAGTAATATCCAAAAGGCAAATATAATAGGCCCGATTACAAAAAGTTCTGCGTTTACAGTATTGCCCTCTAAGAGTGGAAGTGTTGTTAATAGTCCAAAAATAACTGTAGAAATATTTTGAAGTTTGATGTTGTGAGGAAATAGATGTTTAACTAGCTTCCAAAATCCGTAAACTGTAATTAAGTTCCAGAAGGCTAAAATTACCTTGAAAACAAATAAATTGCCTGCAATTGCTGCAGTTAAATAAAGGAGTGGAGGTTTATTGTCATGTAACCCCAAATAAAGTGGAATCCCTTGCCTAATTCCCTCGCCTAAGGCTAAATAGATCATTTCATCTCCATAATAATATGGCTCAAAAAATGATGGAATCCTTAAAATTAAAAGTATTGCAAAAAAGATCTCCAGCCAAAGGGGGGTATCAATAATAGATATGAGCTTGTTCCATATGGATCGCATTCTGATATAATTCTAGCATATGCAATCTGTATTAGTCACTGGCGGAGCGGGGTTCATTGGTTCACACTTATGCGAAAGATTAATTGGAGAAGGCTATTCAGTTATCTGTGTAGACAATTTAATTACAGGAACAGAAAAAAATATCGAACATCTGAAAACAAATGGAAACTTCAAGTTTGTAAATGCAGATATAGTTAAAGACGAATTAAATTTCGATAGTCTCAATTTTATTTTTGATTTAGCCTCTCCGGCATCGCCTGTTGATTTTGAGAAACTCTCAGAAGAAATTTTGATGGTTAACTCCCTTGGAGTTATTAATTTATTAAAACTAGCGAAGAAAATTGGTGCTAAATTTTTGATGGCCTCTACTTCAGAAGTATACGGAGATCCTAAAGAAAATCCCCAGAAAGAGACATATTGGGGTAATGTAAATAGTTTTGGTCCACGTTCGAATTATGATGAAAGCAAGAGATTTTCAGAAGCTGCAACTTACGTTTTTTTAAATAAGTACAATGTCGATGCAAGGATAGTAAGGATATTTAATACATATGGACCTAGAATGAGAACTGATGATGGACGCGCATTGATAACATTTGTAATGGAAGCACTTAATAACGAGCCCTTTACAATTTTTGGAGATGGGACACAAACCAGATCATTCTGTTATGTAACGGATTTGGTCGATGGACTTTGTAAAGCTATGTTTACTGAAAACACACGAGGAGAAGTATTTAATTTAGGTAATCCCGAAGAATATTCTATGAACGAGTTGTCAAAAAAGATAAAAGAAATGGTTGGATCTTCATCTGAAACTGTTTACAAAGATTTGCCACTTGATGATCCTAAGCAAAGGAAGCCTGATATTTCAAAAGCCGAGAGAATTTTAAATTGGAAACCAATAATGAGTGTTACAGAAGGCCTCCAAAAAACAATTGAGTATTATCAGAGTATCTGACGCAACAAAGGGTTCTAGACTTTTTCAGTAACTTTATATTCTATGTATTTTCCAAGCATTAACCTTGTGTGTGCATCAAGACCGGGGAGAGCTGAGAAGAAAAAGCCTGCAATTGGCATTAGGATAAATTCAAAGGGCATTAAAATAGATCTCCACACTGAAAGCCCTTTTGGTCTTTTTGGTTTGTATACATTATCTATAAAGAAAAGTACAAAGAAGAAAGATAATGAAAGGGTTAAGATAATAGATGAAAGCTTTGGAACCATGTAGCCAAGGGCAGTTCTACCAAATGCAGGATTAATAAGTGTAGGAATTGTTAATCCAATTGTCACGATAAACCAGTTAACAGGCCACATAAAATGAGACCAGATAACATGCATAACTCTTGTTGTTTTGTCCCAAAATGGAATATCTCTATCCACTAAATAATTTTTGATAATCCATGAATCATCGGAAGTTCCCCATGCCCATCTCTTATACTGCTCATATTGGTTCTTCATTGTTTTCCAGTGGGTTGTAGATTGAGCAGCATCAGCGTGGAGAGGTAGATAAATTGGTTCAACTTCAAGCCCACCTTTAACTTTGTAATATGCCTTAAAAAATATTCCCCAGTCTTCTGGTATTTTGTCTGCATCCCAGTATCCAACTTCGTCTAGTAGTTTAAATGATAGCGAATAATTTTGAGCGTTAATGAGTCTATCTTTTCTAGGAAGTTGTGACAAATTCCAAATTGATCCAAATGTATTAGGAACTCTTGTTATAGCAGGTAGTTCCCAGATATTATTGTAAAACATAACAGCAGGTTGCCAGAAGTGTCTGTATCTAGTAGGACTATCTAAGAATTTAAAGGAAAGACAGGCAAAATGATTAGGATGATATTTGTGATCTGCGTCACAGCTAGTAACAGTTAGGTAATTTATATCAAGTTTGCCTTTCCCGATATAGTTTTTACGAAACCAAACTGCAGCGTATCTTTCATTTGATGCTTTTCCTGTTACTTCTCCGAGAACAAGATTATGGTCAGTTCTCAACAAATTACCAAACCTGTTTCCAAACTTTTCGGTTAGCATATTCCATTTTGCATCCCTGTCTTGTATAACTTCTTTTCCTTCCATAGCAAGAATTACAGTTATCATTTTTGTCGGAAGAGTTTGACCAGCGAGCGAATTTAAAGTTCGAACTAAGATATGGAGTGGCTCTTTGTAAGTAGGAACTATTACAACATTATGGACTTTTTCCCAATCAGGAAAAGTTTTTAGATCATTTACCCAATTATATCCAATAGCTGCTTGAATTTTAGTATGAGAAATAATTGAAGTAATAGCAATTAAAAATGATTGATAGAACCAGTAGACGTTAAAAAGAAGTACAAAATAGGCAACAAAATTAGGAAAAACAAAAATTCCCCAGTAGGGAAGTAAAATCATGTTCCAAGAAAAAAAACCAGGTAAAATTTCAAAGAATCTTAATACCTGCTTCTCATGTCTAAGAATGTAATTACGCATATTATTTAAGGCGGGGGAATAAGGGCTCAGTCATTTTGATTTTAATTCCACCAAAAACTTTGGCTATTTTTTCTGTGGTTTCTGGTAAAAATGGTTTTAAATTTAAAGCGATTTCTGCAATTTCTACAATATACTTTTGCAATTCCTTTTTAAGTGCTTCACCTTCTAATTTCCATGGTTCGTTTTTATTTATCTCTTGGTCAACAAGTGTTACTTTCTCCCAAATAAACTTTAGAGCATTATCGAATCTAAATTCTTCAATTGCCTTTATAGCTTCTGGATACAGTCGTGTTTCCTTCGAAGTGAAGTCAAACTTTGAAGTTTCACAAAGTCTTGCAACTCTTGAAACCAAATTTCCAAGCCCATTTGCAAGATCACTATTGTATACGTCACGCAACTTTTCTTCAGAAAAATCTCCGTCAGCAAATGGAGAAAACTTAGCTAAGAAATAGTAACGCAGAGCATCAGCTCCGTATTTTTTGATCATTTCATTAGGATCTATCACATTTCCTAATGTTTTACTCATCTTTTGTCCGTTAACTGTGAAATAGCCGTGGATGAATAAACTTTTTGGAAGTTTAAGGTTTGCTGACAGTAAAAATGCTGGCCAATAAACTGCATGGAATCTACTTATACCTTTTCCAATAACATGAAGATCAGCAGGCCAGTATTTATTATATTTTTCCTCATCCCAACCAAAACCAATTCCTGACTGATATATATTTAAAGCATCAAACCAAACGTAAATTTTTTGGCTATTGTCATTGGGGACAGGCACACCCCAGTTCTTTGCTCTTTCGTTGCTTCTTGAAATTGAAATATCCTGAAGTGGTTCTTTTAAGAAGGATAAAACTTCATTTTTCCTTTCTTGGGGGAATATTTTAAGAGTATCTGATTCAATTAGTTTAATTAATTTTTCTTGATATTTTGAAAGTTTAAAGAAATAATTTTTTTCTTTTACCTCCTCTAATTTTTTACCAGGATGCTCAAAGCATTCACCGTCAGAATTTAATTCATCGGTAGTATAAAAAGTTTCACAACCAACACAATAAAGACCCCCGTATTCTTTTTGATAAATATCGCCGTTTTTGTCGCACAGTTCCCAGAGTTTTTGTGAAGATTTAAAATGATTGACTTGATCACTTCCTTTTTGCCAAATATCAAAGTCGCAGTTTAAGTTTTTAGTTAGTTCAACAAAAAGTTTGTTATTTTTATCTACAAACTCTTGTATAGGTTCACCTTCTTTTTCTGCAGCCTGAACATTTTTTAAAGCGTTTTCATCACCACCCGAGAGTAATACGACATCTTCGCCTAAGAGTTTGTGATATCTTGCAATAGTATCACCTTGAACAAATTCTAAGGCATGTCCCACGTGGGGTCTACTATTGGTGTATGGGATTGCCCCAGTAATGTAGTATTTCTTACCCATGGGCTTATTTTATCACGTCTGACGTGTGAACATACACCTTTTTAATAGCTCCTGCCCACTTATTTGACCATTCTTCAGCCTCCATCATTTTTAAAGCCAGTTTGTAACCTCTTGATTCAAGTTTATTTTCAACATCTTTAATTTCAGAAGTAGTTACATTGAGGTTGGTTCTAATATTTTTGTAATCTCTTTTCTTTTTTAACCAATATGCAATAGCAAGACGTTTTGTAAATATTTCAAATTCTTTTTTAGTGAAGAAGTCACCAAAGAAGATCGCTAGATCTTCTTTATGTTTTATATCCTCAAGTGTTTGGAAGAAGGTGCTTGTTATTTCTTTTTGTAAACCGTGCATATATTTCAGCTATTATACCAAGCCCAATAATTAAAATTGCATTCAATATGTTTCCGATTCCAAACAGCCTAAAAATTGCAAAAATTGTAATACAAGTTGAAATAATAAAGCCTCGTTTTGAACTTGCAAAGATCAAAGAAGAAATAAAAAAGGTTAGTGTAAACAAGTTTGCAAAAAAAAGAAAAATAAATAGTGGATATTTAGGGTCTGCAAAGTAAACAATTGAGCAAAGACTTAAAAGTAGAAGCAAGGTTACAATTAAACTAGGTAAAAAGTTTTTTCTCCTTAAAATCATTTGTTTTCGTACTTCTTTGTGCATACTATATAATGTAAGTGTATGGAATCTACACTTCTAATTATAATCCTAATCGCAATAATTGTTTTGATTGTTTTAATTCTCAAGCAAAAACCTTCAGGAGATATGATTGAGTGGTTAAAAAGCACAGGTCAGAGGTTAGAACATCAAAACAAGTCATTTAATGAAAGACTAGACCATGCAGCAAGGGTAATAAACGATGTAAATAAAAACATAGGTGAATTTAGTGAAATTGGTAGAGGAATGAAAGATCTACAAGAATTTTTATCTTCTCCCAAACTCCGTGGAAATATAGGGGAGCAGGTATTAAAAGAACTCCTAAAACAATTTCTTCCAAATGAATCATTTAACTTGCAGTACACCTTTAAGTCTGGAGAAAAAGTGGATGCTGCAATTATGACAACTGGAGGAATAATACCAATTGATTCCAAGTTTCCACTAGAAAATTTTAGAAAAATGCAAAAGGATATAATTTTTAAAAAAGTTTTTGAAAGCGACGTTAAAAAACATATTGATGATATTTCTAAAAAATACATACTTACAGATGAGGGGACAATTGATTATGCTTTAATGTATATTCCTTCAGAAGTTATTTACTACGAAATTGCCAATAGTCAAAACCTTTTTGATTATGCTCAAAGTAAAAGGGTGCTTCCAGTTTCTCCTACAACTTTCTACGCCTATCTCAAAGCAATCTTAATGAGTTTTGAAGGACAAAAGATAGAAAAGCAAGCAAAAGCCATATTGGCGGCGCTACGCGCCATAAAAAAAGACTATGGAAAAGTAGAAGAAAACCTAGGAGTTCTCCAAAAACATTTAGTAAATGCAACAAATATGATGGGGAACGTCTATTCAAGTTTTACAAATTTAGGACAAAAAATTAGTAGTACTCAGAATTTGGATGTAGATATTAAGAATAAGTTAGAATAAATAATATGAAATCGAAGTTATATAAAGTATTCGGATCACTTAAACCGTTAAAGAAAAAGCTAACATTTAAACAAATGAAGAAAATTGCGATGGAAGAAAAAATTGAACGTGATAAAATAAAATTGAAATGAAATATAGGACATTAGGCAAAACAGGACTCAAGATTTCAGAAGTGGGAATGGGAACATGGCAACTCGCAAACGATGAAAATTGTTGGGTAGGAGCTGACTTAGAAGAAAGTCTAAAAAGTTTGTATAAATATACAGAATTAGGGGGAAACTTTATTGATACTGCTTGGATATATGGCTATTCAAGCGAAGGTGGTGAAAAACATGCTTCAGAGGAACTTATTGGGAAATTTTTAAAAGAGTCAAGAAAAAGAAATGACCTAGTAATTGCTTCTAAAGTCCCTGGAAAAAATATGAAGTGGCCAGCATGGAAAGGAATACCAATTTCTGAAGTTTTTCCAAATGATTGGATCGAAAAATGTGTTGACGATTCCTTAAGAAGCTTAGGAGTTGAAACAATTGACTTAATGCAATTTCATGTTTGGCAAGACGATTTTGTAAATGATGATGGTTGGAAAAAAACTATTGAAAAAATTACAAAATCTGGAAAAGTAAGATACTGGGGAATTTCTGCAAATGACTATCAGCCAAGTAACTGCATAAAAGCATTAGATACGGGTTTAATTTCAACAGTTCAATTAATTTTTAATGTTTTTCATCAACTTCCAATTGAAAGGCTATTTCCATATGCAAAAGAACATAACATTGGATTAATTGCCAGAGTTCCACTAGACGAAGGAGGGTTAACTGGTAAATTTGATTTAAGTACAACATTTGATGAAGGAGAACTTAGATACTCATATTTTGCAGGAGAAAGACTAGTAGAACTCATAAAGCGAACAGACAAATTGAAAGAAGTTTCAAAAGATGAGGCTGAAAGCTTAACAGAATTAGCTCTTCGTTTTATACTCTCGTTTGACGAGATATCGACAGTAATACCAGGCCTTAGAAGGATAAAACATGTAGAGGAAAATACTAGCGTTTCAGATGGAAGAAAATTATCACAAGAACTCCTAAACAAACTAAGGGAACATAGTTGGGAAAGAAACTTTATAGACGAATCTGACCCTGCATTAAAGGATAGTGGATATATGGAAATATGAATTGGTTAATCCCCGCACTACTTGCTCCTGCAGTTTACACAGTCGTTAACTTCTTAGATAAAATTGTTGTTTCAAAATTAGTTAAAGATTATAGAGGAATGACAATTTATGGAACAATTGCAGGTTTTGTAGTTGGCACTGTGTTTTGGATATTTACTGGTTTTCCAATGTTACCTTTAAAAGACGCTTTAATAATATTTTCAACAGGCTGTCTAACTATTTGGGGATCACAACTTTATTTCAAAGCAGTATCGCTTGAAGAACCAAGTAAATTAATTCTATTGTTCCAAACAACTCCAATTTTTACAATGATAATAGCATTCTTGTTATTGGGTGAAAAAATAACTTTAACCCAGTTTGCAGGTTTTATAACAATTCTTTTAACTGTTATTTGGGTATCGCTAGAAAAAGGAAAGGCAAAGTTTCAAATTTCTGAAGCATCACTTCTAATTATTTTAGTAAATATTATGTGGGCATTGGGTGGAGTTTTAATTAAGTTTGCAATTTCTGCGAATTCTTTTGCAAATATTTTAAGTTATGAAAGTTGGGGTTTAGGAATTGGGGGAACAGTATTGTATCTATTTTTCCCAAGTATTAGAAACGCATTTCATGAAAGTTTTAGAACAGCAGGTAAAAAAGCGCTTGCTGTTATGTTTTCAAACGAAATTATATTTGTCATAGGTAAATCAATTACTTTTTATGCTTATACAATTGGAACTGCTACATTAGTTAGTGTTGTTGGTAGTACTCAAATTTTCTTTGGAATAATCTTTGGATTGTTACTTACCAAATTTGCCCCAAAGATTTTGAAGGAAGATGTATCGACTAGAGAACTAACTAAAAAGATTGTATCTGCAGTAGCATTGTTTGTTGGTTTATGGTTAGTTTATAAATAGTTTTACTTCCGTGTTAAAATCCAGTAATGGATACTCCAAACAAAAAATTAAATAAACAGCAACTTCAGGCAATTAAACATGGCAAGGGGCCACTTTTAATTATTGCTGGGGCAGGTACTGGGAAAACTACAGTTATAACAGAAAGAATTAAATATTTAATTACAAAAAAACTTGCAAAACCTGAAGAAATTCTAGCTCTTACCTTTACAGAAAAAAGTGCAAACGAAATGGAAGAGAGAATTGATGTAGCACTTCCATTGGGATATGGAGATATGTGGATTTCCACTTTCCATTCTTTTTGTGACAGGATACTTCGTGAATCTGCAATTGAGATTGGACTCTCCTCAGGTTACAAACTAATGACACAGGCGCAAACAATTGACCTAATTAAAAAAAAATTATTTGATTTTAATTTAGAATATTTTAGACCTCTTGGAAACCCAAACAAATTTATCGAAGGACTACTTCAACACTTTAGTAGATTACAAGATGAATGTGTTAGTACAGATGATTATTTAAAATATGCAAGAAAATATGTGAATGAAGAAAAATTAGAAGTTGTTAAAACTGATGAACTTGCAAATGCGTATAAATTTTACTGTGATTTAAAAATAAAAAATAATGTTTTGGATTTTGGAGATCTAATTACATATACAATTAAACTTTTTAAAGATAGGCCAAACATTTTAAAAAAGTATCAAGAAAAATTTAAATATATATTAGTCGATGAATTCCAAGATACAAACTTTGCACAAAATATTCTTGTTGATTTACTTTCTAAAAAATACAGGAACATAACAATTGTTGGAGATGACAACCAAAGTATTTATAGATTTCGTGGCGCTGCTATAAGTAATATTATTCAATTTAAAAAGACATATCCTGATGCAAAGGTTGTGACCTTAAATGAAAACTATAGATCAACACAAAGCATACTAGATGGAGCATATAAATTAATTAAACATAATGACCCAGACACACTAGAAGTTAAACTAGGAATAAGCAAAAAACTTATATCTTTAAAAAATAATAAAAAGAACACAAGTGACATTAACTTTATATATACCAATAACTCTCAAGATGAAGCAGAAGAAGTTGCAAGAACAATAAGTAGTCTATCGAGTAAATATGACTACAAAGATATTGCAATATTAGTTCGTGCAAATAACCATGCAGATGCATTTATTAGAGAGTTTGAAAGACAAGGTATTCCGCATCAGTTCTTGGGTCCAACAAAGCTTTTTGAGAAGGATGAGATAGTTGATCTAATTAGTTATCTTAAAGTTCTATATAGCACCGAGGACTCGACATCTTTATATAGGCTACTTTCCTCAGATATATTAGATATACCGAGCCTGGAGCTTATTAAAATTGCATCCACCGCAAAGAGAAAGAGCTTAACCATTTTGGAGGTAATTGCGGAAAATACTAATCCAAAAATAGCTGGTTTATTAAAGTTAATCGATAAACACTTAGCTTTGCTAAGAAAAGAAACAGCAGGACAAATACTGTACGAGTATATTAACGAAGTAGGAATATATAAAAAAATATTAGAAAATAGTGAAGATTTAAAAGCAAAAAGCATTTCTAGGTTTTTTGAAAAGATTAAAGCTTATGAAGAAGAAAATACACACTCCTATGCGGATAAAAATGCAGGAGTTACTGCAGTTGTTGATTATATTGATTTATTAATGGAAGTGGGTGAGTCACCAAGTATTACAGATGATGACTGGCAAGAGAATAAGGCGGTTAATATATTAACAGTTCACAGTTCAAAGGGTTTGGAATTTCCCGTAGTCTTTTTAGTTAACCTAGTAAATGAAAGATTTCCAAGTAGAGAACGCCATGAACAAATACCAACACCTGAAGAATTAATTAAAGAAGTACTACCTAAGGGTGATTTTCATCTTCAAGAAGAAAGGAGACTTTTTTATGTTGGTATGACTCGTGCAAAAGAAAAACTATATTTAACATCAGCAGATTTTTATGGAGATGGCAAGAGAGCTAAAAAGATTTCACCGTTTGTATCAGAAGCATTAGGCGAAATTATAAGTAACAAAAAGATCAGTCAAGAATTAAAGGAAGTGGAATATAAAGTTAAAAGTCTTAGTGACTCAAAAAATATAGAAAAACAAAAAATTAAAATCGATTATCTTTCCGTCTCTCAAATAGAAACATTTAAAACTTGCCCAATGCATTATAAATTAAAATATATTTATAAAATTCCAACTGAAGCTTCTGCACCAATATCTTTTGGAATATCTATTCACAACACACTAAAGGATTTTTTTGAGAAGAAAGGTAAAATTTTAGATTTATATAAAAGTAATTGGATAGAAGAAGGGTACATAAATAAAAAACACAAATTAGAGTTTCAAAAGAAAGGTGAACAGTATTTGCTGGGATTTTTGAAGAATGAAAAAGATAAGCAAAGCTTGCCACTTCGTGGTAAAACAATTGCATTAGAGCAAAAATTTAATATAAAAATTAATAACACTTTAAAAATTGGTGGAACTATAGATAGAATAGATGATTTGGGACAGGGGAGATATGAAATTATAGACTACAAAACTGGTGCTAATATTCCAATGCAAAAAGTAGTTGATAATGATATGCAATTGTCGTTTTACGCATTAGCTGTCTCAACACTATATAAATTAAAACCAGAAGATATTAAATTGTCGCTTTACTATTTTGAAGATCAACAAAAATTGACAACAAAAAGAACTGAAGATCAATTAGAAGAATTAAAAAAAGAAATATTGGAAATTAAAAAAGAAATAGAAAATAGTGATTTTAAATGCAACAATAATTATTTCTGTCAACAGGGCTGTGAATTTTCAATGTTTTGCAAAAGCGAAAGGTAGTCTAAATTTTGTATAACATCCAGAGTAGAGAACTTCAGTACCACCAAAAGATTTTTTGAAGTGGGTGAATCCAAGCCATGTTTTATTAGGAAACCTTTCATCATATATTCCTTCAAAGTCAAAAACTTTAGAGCCATTCTTTTTAGCCCATAGTATACCTTGATGGAGGAGTGAGTATTGAGAGAGGGAAGTACGACCCTCATTATTAGTAAAACCATACCAATAATATGTGATATAGTCTGATACACCGTGTGAAGAAGTCGTGAAAATCGCTCCACCTATAATACTGCCAATTTTATTGTGCGACGCAAGGAAAGTTGAGTGATTGTTCGGGAACGATTTTTTTAAGTTTTCAAGGCTTTCTAGACTTGGCACATAACGATTAAAGTTTACAGATTCTTTCCATGATTCATGAAATACTTTAATATCACTAGGAGATTTATATTCTTTTACGACAATTTGTGTCCCCCGTCGGATGCCATACTTGGCATCTTTTTTAAACCCTTCCCAAATTTGTTTTTCACTTTTAGTTAGATCTAAAAGGATAGTTTTCGAGGGTAAAAATGGACTTTTGGATAGTTTGTAACCATTATCAACTAAAAGATGTATGTCTGAGCCTAGATCAGGCTCGATTATTGTTTGAAATACTTTATATTTCTTCTCTAGTTTTTGTATTGTCTCAAAATCTATATTTTCTGGCCTTTGAATTTTTAAAACTGATCCTATTAATGGCAACTTTCGTATGAAGTAATTAATATTGTCGATTCTTTCGACAATCCAGCCTTGTGATTCTAAATACTTTTTATAATTTATTGATTGCCTAATGTCTCTCATTTTTTAAGGCGAAGTATGAACCATCTAATTTTTTCGGCAAAACGATATAAATAATAAAGTGGTTTATTTACGACTAAATCCCAACTTCCTAAAAATTCTACAACCCTTGGATTATAACCTTCTTTAAATTTTGTAAATCCTTTACCCTCTTCTCTGCCCCACAAATCAAATGCATGAAGTCCTATTTTTTTCCCAAATTTAATTGCTTCCCACATCATTAAGTTGTTGGCCATAACCTCCTTGTACTTATCTGTAGATGCCCCGTAGGGATAATATAAAAATCCATCATGCGTGAATAGTACCCAAGTAGAAATGACTTCTCCTTTGTATGTGGCAGTTAGTAAATGTGCTATTTTGTCCTTAAGGTGCGCCCACATTAATCTGTGATACTTTGGACTATGTGAATAAAATCCTTGCCTTTTATTTGTTTCTGTAGTTAATTCAAGATACTTTTCAAAAGCTTTATCTGAATTATCAATTTTGACTTCCACCTCATGCTTTTGGGCTAAGCGTATGTTATAGCGAGTTTTACTAGAGAAACTTTTCATTAAATCCTCCTCTGATGGAGTTAAGTCAATCCAAAATGTTGTTGGGGTAAATAATGTTTTTCCTGGTACAGCGTTTTTACCAAGTAAACTAATTAAGGAATCATTTTTTTCAACATTCGGTTCAAGTTTAATAAAAACTAAATTATTTTGTTTTCCCAAAATACGTAGTTCACTTAACATCTTGCTAGTTGGAGCAGGTCCTTTTTCAAATATACCAACTTTATATGAAGTTAATGGAATTTTATGAGTAGTAATTATTCCATATTCTGTTTCTAAAATTTCATTCCCCCACTCTTTTCTAAACTCTCCCCATTCCTTTGTTTGTAGTGGATGAATCATTTTTATTTTAAATACTTATCAAGTATATTATAACAAGTTCAATGAACTTGATATGTCATTCTTTCTCATAGATATTTTGAAAGAATGTCATCAAAGTTTAGATCATCGTTGGTAATTTGAGAATCGTTAAAACTATCTCCACCATCAAAACTTCGAACTTCCAATTTACCGTCAAGTAAATGTTCTGGTATGTCTGCTATAAATCTACTAGGAGCATTCGACGAGGTCTCGCCGTAAATCATTCTTTTGCTTGCATAGGTTAAATACAAAACCTCTTTTGCTCTGGTTATGCCTACATAGCAAAGTCTTCTTTCTTCTTCCATTTGTTCCTTTTCCCATAATGCTCTTGAGTGTGGAAATAGACCTTCCTCCATTCCAACAATAAAAACGACTGGAAACTCTAAGCCTTTAGCGGCATGCAATGTCATTAGTGTCACACTGTTTTTTACATCGCCTTTGGAGGCACTTGCTTCAACCAAAGAAACATTTTCTAAAAAGTCAGATAATATCGGAAATTCCAAAGCAACTGATCTTAATTCCTTAATATTTTCTAAGCGCTGATAATCTTCAGCGTCATCCTCTTTGAATTTGTTTAAATATTCAGTTTGTTTAATAATTAAATCAAGAACTTCAATTGTTGTATGTTCTTCTATTTTTATATTTATCATCATAAATTTGTCATATCTTCTTTTACCTAATGCAAAGGCACGCTTTTCTGATACTGAATCCTTCTTATTAAACAAAAGTCTTAAATAAGAAAGTATGTCTTTAATTTCTTTTCTGTCATAGAACCTAACTCCACCCACTAATGTATATGGAATTGATGCATGCATTAAAGCTTCTTCTAAAACACGGGATTGAGCATTTGTACGATACAAAACAGCGATATCATTAAAATTACCAAATAATTTAACTTTTCTTATGACGAAATCTGCTTCATCAAAGCCATTACTGGCTGTATATAAATTTATTTTCTCTCCCTCAGATTTTTCAGTCCAAAGTTTTAAAATTGGATGGCCTGAATTTTTTGAAATTACAGAATTTGCAGCATCCAATATATTTTGGGTACTTCGATAGTTTTGTTCAAGATTAATAATTTTAATGTTAGAGTAATCTTTAATTAGATAATTTATGTTTCTATAATCAGCTCCTCTCCATGAGTAGACTGATTGACTTGCATCGCCCACAGCTGTAATTACTCCTCTATTACCATCCAACAGCCTTATAAGTTTGTATTGGATTTTATTAGTATCTTGCCATTCATCAACAAATATTTGTAATATTTTTGTTTGCCATTTTGCCAAAACTTCTGGAACTTCAAAAAGTTTGACAGTTTTTAAAAGTAAGTCATCAAAGTCAAGTGCATTAATTTCAGAAAGTCTTTTCTCATATCTTGCATAGACTTTTGCGGTTGCTTCCCCCAAGTCACCTGTAGCAATGTCAGCAAATTGTTGTGGAGAAAGCATTTGATTCTTTGCCTCAGAAATAGAATAGAGAATTGAGGCAGGTTTAATAGAGTCCTTAATGCCTAAGTCGTTTATGATTTCTTTTACTAGATCTTTTTGGTCACTATCATCATAAATTAAAAAATTACGGTCAATTCCTATTGCTATACCATCAGTTTTTAGTACTTTTGCACAAAAACCGTGGAACGTACCAGCAAAGCCCAAATTAATATCTCCCATTCTGGCTTTCATCTCTTTGGCAGCTTTATTTGTAAATGTAAGTAATAAACAACTCTCAGGATTAACGAGTTTCTGTTCGATTAAATAGGCAACTCTATGTGTTAATACTTTAGTTTTACCTGAGCCTGCTCCAGCTAAAACCAAAAGTGGACCAGCAGTATATGTAACTGCTTCTCGTTGTTCCTTGTTAAGATCGTCCATATTAATTACAATAGTACCATGCGCATTATTAAATTTGTCCTCATATTTTTAATCTTTTTGATAATATTTACAGGATCGGTTGCGGCTTATACATATTACAAACTTCCAAAAATTGATTCAGAACTTTCAATTTTGATCTTAGGTACTGGTGGTGAAGGACATACCGCACCAGACTTAACTGATACTATAATGCAAGTAGTACTCAATAATGAAGGCAAAAGGACAAGTATTTTATCTCTGCCTAGAGATATTTGGATTCCAGAGATTCGTGCTAAATTAAATACAGCCTATCATTATGGAGGTTTTAAAATGGCAGGTGATAGTGTTACATCAATTACAGGATTACCTATTAGTTATACTGTTGTTATTGATTTCTCCTTGTTTAAAGATTTAATAGATAGTATTGGTGGTATAAATATTCAAGTAGAAAATTCTTTTATTGACGAAAAGTATCCAATAGCAGGCCTCGAAAATGATTTGTGTGGTGGAGACCGTTTATACAAATGCCGATATGAAATTTTAGATATTAAGTCAGGTGAGCAAAACATGAATGGTGAACTGGCATTAAAGTTTGTCAGAAGTAGAAATTCAGAGAGCGATGAAGGGACAGATATCGCAAGGGAAAAAAGACAACAAAAAGTTATAGAAGCAATTAAAGAAAAATTGTTTTCTAAAGATGTCATTTTTAAACCTTCAGTATTACGAAAATTATATGATGTGACGACATCTCATATTGAAACTGATATAGACAAAAATAATGCAATCTCGATTGTGAAGTTTTTATTTGAGTCCAGAAATAATATCAAATTTTTAAGTATTCCTGAAGAAATGTTACAAATTTCTCAAAATGACAAAAAATATGATAGACAATACGTCTTTATACCTAAAAGTGGATCATGGAAAGAACTTCAAGAATGGATAAAAGATTCATTGTAACATCAATCCTAATATGTATTTTATATTTAGTCTTGAGATTATCATTTCCAGAAACTATTGAATTTGGATATGACCAACCAAGACTCGCTACAAGAGTTATAGAATTTATTAATAATGGGAATATATTAGAAACCCAAAAATTTGCAGAAAAAGCTCCGTGGGGAAATATTAGTTGGGGCCCTGCACTTTTTTATTTTTATTCGCCATTTTTAATTTTAACCAGAAATCCATTGATGATTTCATATCTTGTATCAATATTTAATATTGTAAGTGTGTTGGGAGTTATATATTTAACAACTAAACATATATCTAAGAAAGCAGGGTTATTTGCAGGATTAATTTTAGCTACTCAACCTTGGTGGGTAATTTTTTCAAGGATGATATATCAACCCACTCCTGTAATTTCACTGGTAATAATTTCAATGCTACTTTTTTTTGCAGTAATCAAAAAACCTAATTCACCTTTTTACTCACTTTATATTCTATTGCTGGCTGTGCTTGTTGAAATTTATGCACACACGATTTCGTTTGCAATAATAAGTGTGTTATTACTCGTTGTCTATTTAAAAAGAAAGATATTTAATAGATTTTTATTTTTAGGTTTTATTTTATCGTTATCTTTAATATTGCCTTTTTTTGTTAATTTTGCTAAAGAAGATTATTTACCAGCTAATAGTCAAAATGTAGAAGAAAACTTTAAAATCGGCAGAGACGATCCAATTTCTAGGTTTAATGACATCATTCCGGGATACTTAAAAACTTTTGCTGGAGGAAATATGGAATATCAGTTGGGCTACTCATATTCTGAATTTAATAAAAAAATACCAATTAAATATTTTGAAATTCTAATATCAATTTTAACTATAATTGTTTTATTATATAATCTAGTAAAAATTTTTAGTTCGGAAGAACTTAGATTTGAAAGAATCACTTTTCTTTTATGGTCAATTTCGCCGTTACTTTTTTTGATTCTGATGCCATTTCCGAATGTTCCGCCGATACCTAGATATTTCTTGATTAGTTTTCCTGCATTATCAATTCTCTATGGATTATTTTTTTCGGAAACATATAGATTTTCAAAAGCCGTCTTAATACTATTATTAATTCCGATCTTTTGGATTTATTTTATGTATTCGTATTCTAATTTTATAAAGAATTATGATTTTCCTAATGGACACTTAAGTATGTATTCAGACACTCAATATTTATTTTTGTTTAACGCGCTTAAAGAGGCTAATTCCGATTCTTTAATAAAGGGACATGGTGAAATTATAATTAGTAATGATGAAAGTTTTCCAAAGGAATATTCTCTGGACTATACAACTAGATATACATTACGGTATATGTTTAATAACAAGTTATTTAAAAAAGACATCAATGCCGGTTACTATTTGATAGATTACTCATTAGATAAAAGCGACCTAAGGTTTGATAAGATTGGAAGATTTGGACCTTATTCCTTATACGAGTTTAAAGATTTGTAAATATTCCATTTAGGATTATTTTCTAAATCGTAAACAATTTTTTCTAATCTGTAATTAGAGGGGTTTGTTTCGTTGCTCGATAAAACTAAAATTTTAGATTTTAGACAATTAGGGTCGTTTGTGTCATATAAAATTCTGTAGTTATATTTGAATCCAAAATAGTAGTGATTCAGTGTTTCCTCGTGCCAATAGTCTATATTTCCTAGGCAAAGCGACTCATCACCTTTTGTGATTTTCTTTACTTCTTCGTAAACTTGTTTTTGTCCATACTCCCACCATGATTGCGATGTTATCGGATATTTAATGAAATAGTTCCTAAAAAACTTTGTGAAATTTATCATTAATACCAGAAAGAAAATTGCCATTGTAAGTTTTATTAGTTTTTTGTTAATCAAGATATCGAGTGTTCCCTTTATGCCGATTGCAGTGAGGATTGTAAATAATGGCCACCCAATTGATGTCCTTGTTGCATGTGGAATACCATCATTTGTAAGTGAGCCTCCCAGTGGAAAATATACCAACCAAAATAATAATAGTAAATTATTTTTATTCTTATAACTTTTCAGTATAAAAAATATTCCAATTATTAAGAATGGTAGCATCGCTGGGTATAATACTCCATCCACACCTGTGCCATGTCTTAAGTTTGGATCGCCAGTTTTAAATAGAAAATTATAATTAAAATGTGCTAAATAATTTTTAGTAAATATATTAAAATTGTCATGATTTACTCCAGTTCTAAAAGTTGACAATTTAATAGCTCTATCATTTTTTAATGGATTAGTTAGGGAAACATATATAAAAGGAATGATTATAATGACAAGTATTACAGAAGGTATAATGAAATTTCCTAAATTTTTAATTACATATTTAAAATTAATGGCGAGAATTGTAATTAAAAAAAGTGGTGTGAAAAGTGTAAGTGTGTCTGAAGCATAAAGTGATAATCCAAAAAGTGCAAAACTCAATCTTAATAATTGTTGAGAGTTTTTTTGAATTGCCCTAAGCAAAAAAAAGATTGAAGATAATAAAAATGTTACTGTGAGTGCGGGCTCCCAACCAATTCTGCTAAAATATATTCCCCACGGAACAATAGAACCAACAAAAGTAGCGGTTAGTGATGCTAGTTTATTATTAGTTAATTTAAATGAAATCAAATATACCAAAAATATTGATATTGTCCCCGCGAGTGTTGCCGGGAGTCTAACTGCAAATGAATTATTTCCAAAAGCATATGTTGAGATGGCGGCCAGATACCCGTATATGGGTGTTCCGAGTTTTATTTTATTGTAGAGAAATAAATTTATGTTTCCGTTTATGTCTTTTCCAGTTTCAATAATTGATCTAGCTGAAAGAACTTGTGTTATTTCATCACTAAAGAGTTCGTTTGGATTTGTTGATAGTTTATAAATTCGTAACCAGAAAGCAAATATTATAATTAAAATTAAAATCCAACTAGTCCGAATTTGTTGATGCATAGTACTCCCCATAGATTAACAATAATTCCAATGGCTAACAATAGCCAGTGAAGCTTATTAATTTTATGAATTGAAAGATATTTTATTAATAACAAAAAGAGTAATGGATAAAAATCAACTGCAAACCTATATCCAAACTGAGTAAAACCTGTTGTTCCGTGACTTAAAATTACAGTTGAAATTAAGATTATGGAGATCCATGAAAACGAAATAATTTTATCTTTATAATTATTTAGTATAGTAAAAATAAAAATTGGAGAAGTAATCAATATTGAAAGACCTGCCCACGATGGAGATAGATATGGAGAAGTATTTGAAAACCTTGGTAGAGATAAAAACATTGTCTTTAAGCCATCTGGAATATATTTAAGATTAAACAGTCCGTTTTTAAACCACGGCTCATCAAGTAAACCTGGAATTAGTAAATATGCTTTATCAAAGACTGTCCCAAATCTTATGAAGTTGTAATAAAAATTGAAACCCAAAAGCGGAATTGCACCTAATCCAATTTTAAAATAATTTAAAAACCAATATTTTTTGTCAAAAAAAATATATAAAAATAATGGAAAAGCTAATATTGTGTGTAGTCTAGACATAAATGCAGCACCTAAAAATATTCCCACTAAGACAGGTCTCTTTCTTTTGAATGACTCATAGATTGCTGCCGTCATAAAAAAGGCGGCTGATATCTGTCCCAAATACCACGATGAGCCGACGGAAGCCAAAAACCAGATTATATTTCCAAATGCTGCAAACAATCCAATAAATATTAACTGTTTTTTGCTTTTATTAAATATCCACGAAATAGACATCGTTAGAACAATAATTCCCGCACCCATCAATATCGAGAGATAATGCTGCTCGAACCTATCTTTTAAGAGATATCTAAAAGGAATCGATACTAAGGCTGGCATCGGCGGATAGACAACATAATATTTGTTATTTCCTGCAGGAATAAGTTCTGATAACCAAGGAGGATTATCGTCTAAATAGTATTTTCCCTCGATTAGTGAATCCGCAAGCCTGGTAAAATAGTCAAAGGGGGTTTTCCCGGGAGAAGTTATAAAGTAAACTACTAATGTTGATATGAAAAAAATAATTACGAACTTACGCATACCTAATATTGTATATGTTTTGCTTGCAGGTTTCATTTTTAGATTATTCCTTGCTAATTTTGGCACGCTACAGCTTGATCATGGCACATTTGTTGCCTGGGGAAATTCCCTAACTTCAGGGGGATTTAAAAATTTTTATAATGGTTGGTCAGATTATTTACCTGGGTATTTATATGTTTTATGGATTTTAGGAAAAATTAATTTAGTTCTACCTTTTTTACAAACAATCACATTTAAGTTACCAGCAATTTTTGCAGATATAGCCACAGGATATTTAATATATAAAATAATTGGCAACAAAAAAGGAATTATCTTTTCTATACTCTATTTATTTAATCCTGCAATTTTTGCAAACTCGACGCTTTGGGGGCAGGTTGATAGCTTAACTGCTCTATTTTCTCTATTTGCTATTTATATCTTTCCAAAAAATTATATATTTTCAGCTATAAGTTTGGCAGTAGGAACTCTAATTAAACCTCAAGCTGCATTTATATTTCCAGCAATACTCTATTTGTTTTTTACAAACAAGAAAAAAATTACTGATTTAATGAAATATGGTATTGTTGGATTACTTGTGTTTACAGCAGGTTTTATTCCTTTTAATTCTATCTCAAACTTATTTAGATTTATTTTAGAGAGACTTACTATTTCTTCTGGCCAATACCCATATGGATCTATTAATGCCTTTTCTTTCTGGGGAATTTTTGGTTTTTGGAAGCCTGATAACATTACTTTTTGGGTTGGATTAGGAGCATCAATTATTTTAATTACTATAATTACGATAATAATATATAGGAAAAAAATCGTTAATGGTGAATACCTAGTTTCTAGTTTATCGCTTTTAATTACTTTCCTATTCATGACCAGAATGCATGAGCGTCACATGCTTCCTGTTCTTGCTCCGCTATTAATATCTACTGTAACTAACCCAGTCTTATTCTTAGTTTATGGTGGTTTATCAATAACTTATATTGCAAATTTAGCTTATGCATTCTATTGGATCAAAGATGATTATAAAGAAATTTTTAATCCAACTTTAATCAAGATTTTTATTACATTTAATTTATCACTCTTTGTAGTTTTTATCGTTTCAATATTTAAAAAAATTAGTATTAACTTTAAACCCAAACTAAGCACGATAAACAAAACAACCCATTTTTTAACAAAAGATATAACAAACAAAAAAGCATACATTTATCTTTCTGTAATTTTACTTTTTAGTATTTTGACGCGTGTTTATGCTTTGGGCAATCCAAAAGATATGTACTTTGATGAAATTTATCATGCATTTACTGCCAAGCTTGTTTTACATAATGATCCAAAAGCTTGGGAATTTTGGAATCCAAATCCTGAAGGTTTTGCATACGAGTGGACACATCCTCCAATTTCAAAATTGGGTATGGCGCTCTCTATGTACATCGGTGGAGAAAATTCTTTTGGATGGAGAATACCTCAAGCAATATTAGGGACTTTATCCATACTTTTGATATATCTTTTAGCTAGATTTATATTTAAAGACAAATTAGTTGGGATATTATCAGCTTTAGTATTTAGTTTTGATGGTTTGCCGTTAGTTTTAAGTAGAATGGGGATGAATGATTCTTATGTTTTATTTTTCTCATTACTTTCAATTTATTTATTCATTAGAAACAAAAACCTTTTGTCAGCTTTTGCTTTCGGTCTTGCGATTGCTTCCAAATGGTCTGGAATTTATACGTTCCCAATAATATTTATTTCCCATTTTGTTTTTGGGAAGAAGTTAAAATTCTCATATTTATCTTTTTTAATAGTTCCAATCGCAGTATATATCGCAAGTTATGGAGTCATGTTTTCTACTGGGCATACTTGGACTAATTTTGTAGATACTCAAAAACAAATGTGGTGGTATCATACCAATTTAGTTGCAGAACATCCCTATACCTCACCTGCGTGGTCCTGGCCATTACTTTTAAGACCCATTTATTTATATGATGGGCAAGAAGTTAATGGTGAGGTTGCTCGAATTTATGCTTTTGGCAATCCCATTGTATTTTGGTTTGGATTATTTTCTATAATTTTATCTTCAATTATTGCATATAAAGAAAAATTCAAAAAACTTGGATTTGTAGTCTTTTCCCATTTAATTTTATTTTTACCATGGATTGCATCGCCTCGCATTATGTTCTTGTATCATTATTTACCTTCTATACCATTTTTAGCAATCGCCACGGGATTTGTTCTCCGTCGTTATCCAAAAATTACTACTTACTACTTACTACTTACTACAATTGTGTTTATCTATTTCTATCCCCACTATATAGGCATTAGAATACCAGTTTGGTTAGATAATAGTTATTACTGGCTAAGTACTTGGCGATGATTTAGAGGGCTAGAAGTAAACTTCCAATTATTACAAGTATTCCAAATCCAGTACCTAATATTGTTGGCCATGATGTACCCACAACCGGAAGTGTTGGTTGATTTGTAGAAACAGGTGCTTGTGCTACTGATGTTGCAGTTGATGTTGCTACAGCACATGTACAGTCAGTTTCAGATAGACACTGTGTATTTCTACAATTTCCTGTGGTTCCACTTGATATTCTACACATTAGCCCAGATGGACAATCTGCATTGTTAGTACATGAATTATTACATTGTGGCACAGGTGAAGCTGTAGCTGTTGCTGTTGCATTCGATGTACTTGTCGAGGTAGCAGTAGCCGTTGATGTTGGACTTGAACTAGCTGTTGACGTGCTTGTCGCAGTGGATGTGGCAGTAGCCGTTGATGTGCTACCAACAGTGAAAGATAATCTACAAGATGCAGAAGTCGATACATTTTCCATAGTTGTACAATTAGAGAAAGTTGAATCAGTACAAATCTGACATTGGACGACATAATTACCTGCTTGTGGGACAGTAACAGTGTAACTTGCTCCACCTGGACTTAATGGTATAGCGTCACTTAGTCCTAGTGGGGCACCATTGAGATTAACTCCAAATCTTGCAACCGGTGAAGTCACCGATGAAGAAAAAGTTCCTTTACATGTTCCAGTCACACTTTGACCAACTACTGGATTGGCTACATTACTAGTTAAATTGGTACAACTGACAGTTTGTACAGTTCCGACCGTAAATGATAAAGAACAGGCATTGGCTTCTTGTGCAGCAGGTTTACTTGATGGAACATTTGGAGCAACCGCAACATCTCTTGTTTGGTATAGTTTAAGGGCTGTAAAAATAGCAACACCAGCCAAGACTATGGTTGTTAATATTATTCCTATTGTTGTGTATTTATTTTTCATTTATTTAATTTTAATTTGCTTGTCCCATGGTTGTACAATTTGAAAGAGTTGCATCAGTACAAATTTGACATTGAACAAGATAATTACCTTCTTGAGGAACTGTGGTGGTATAACGTGCCTCACCTGCAACCAGAGGAATGGCTCCGCTTACTCCCAATAGAGTACCGTTAAGATTAACTCCAAATTGTGCAACAGGTGAAGTAGTTGTAGATGAAAATCTACCATAACAGGTTGCGGTTACGCTTTGACCAACTACTGGATTAGCTACACTACTAGTTAAATCAATACAACTAAGAGTTGTTGTTTGTACAACACTAACATTAAACTGAACAACACATTTGGCATCACTATGATTCCATTCTGCACTATTACCAAAGAACGCATTTACTTGTATATGTGTTGGTTTTTGTTGACCATTTCCCCAATTTAAATCATTTTTGTTTAATTCATCATATGTAACTGTAAGAGTGTTTGAGGATTTAGCACTAGTTGTTTTACCAACTACATAATCTGTGTTGTTAGTAAACCAAATAGGTTTTGGATTACTTGGACCATATAGATTGTCTAAATTATAGAAACCATATGAAAATCCTGTGATATCAGAAGTTGTTGCAGTTGATGTAATAGTTAAACTATCCCCAGGTCCTGTTAATGTGTTTTTTGATATTGTTGCAGATTGGCAAACTGGAACTCCTGCTGTTGGTGGAGTAGAAGTAGGCGGCGTAGTTGCTGGTGGGGTGTTATCACAAACTTCAGATGGATTACAATCTATGTTTATATCGTCAAGACAATGATCTCCATTCATAGATTCAGGCGAAGTACATATTTCTTCTGTTCTAGTAGATATACAATAATCACCCTTATTACAAGTTGCGGACCGTCCACCATCACGATATACTCCCGAAGAAGTACAGCATCCACCATTACTTTCTGTGACAGGTCCTGTGTATTCGTTACATCCAGAGATTGGACAACTACGTGGAGGTACACCTCCAGCTGCCTTTTCGTTTGGGTTTTGATTCTGACCAGTTAAATATACACCTGCGCCTACACCACCAACCAATAAAAACAAACCAAGAATTGTTGCAATTATTTTTCCACCTGCAAATTTCTTTTTTGGAGTAGTGGTTGTTACTATTGGAGCCATTACAATATCATCACTTGGTGCTGCTGATCCTGACTTAACAACTGGTGGTTGCATTTGTGGCATAGGGACTACCTGTGGTATAGGGGCTGCCTGTGGCATTGGAGGTAAAGCATCTGGCTCTACAAATATTGGAGGTGCAGTTGTTGTTTGTGTTTTAATTGTGTGTGTTTGATCGTCGTTAAGCATTTAAATTAAACTTATATACCATTATGTATAAGTTAATTATCAATGTCAATGACCTTGATATCACCAGTGCTTCCATTAATCAAGACATCTTTTCCATTATCAATATTTACATTCGGAGATACTACTGCAGGTATATCATATTCTCTTGATAAGATTGCTCCATGGGATGTGACTCCACCGTTTAAAAAAATTATTCCAACACATTTTAAAAACTGAGTTGTAAATTTAACTCCAGAAGTAGGGAAAATACCGATACAACTTTTTGGTATTAATTGTTTTGTTGAAGTTATGTTTAAGATTTTACCTCTTACAATACCTCTTGAAATACCAAAGCTTTTTGTTGTTTTGATGATCTGATCTCTTTTTGAGGCACTTAAATTTTTTAGTTTTAGTCTAATTTTTCTAAGTTCTATTAATGCATTTGCAATTTTGTCATTAGTCTTAACATTGTTATCAATTTTTTGATTGATTTCAACGATTTGCTTATTTGTTTTTCCGTATCCAACGTATTTTGAAAAGAATTCATTTAAATAACCAATAGCAACAACATCATTTGTTTTTTTTGCTAAATCTATTGCCTTTTGAGGTTTTATAATCCACATTACATGAATAAAAATATTTTTAATTAAATTATTCGAAAGACCAAGTAAATTCATATATACTTAAAGTATATATGATATTTGTAATGTCGATATTATTATCTATAATTTTATTGGTCTTATCGATCAAAGACGCCAAAGCTATAATTGTAGTAGTTCCCATTGTTTTAATCCCAATAGTTAATATTGTGGTTTGGATAATTGGAGCATTAACAACTCCGATTATTGCGTTAAGCGCTTTATTTTTTAAAATTAAAAAGAAATCACCGGTAGTTGGGGTATTTGTAGGGATTGGACTGGTTTTACTTTTGGGGATTTTAATCGCAATTTTTTTTAAACTAGTAAATCCAGATAGACCTCTTTATTGATACAGTTGTTCGTATATCCCAATTCCCTTTATCACTTTTCCGTTATCAAGTCTTATACTGCCTTCGATTTGGCCAGTTTTCCAGTTGTATGGAGAACTTGTTATATTCTTATTTACAGTATTTAAGAAATAGACATCTAGGTAACTATTTATTTTCTCTAGCATTTTAATCTGGTATCCATTATCTGTTTTCTTTTGAATATCTACGGTAAAAGATTTTTGCACTTTTTCATCACTGTCTTTATATACTGCAATAGTGTGGGATTTGTAATCTCCCTTGTAGTTATCGTCAACGGTTGTTTTATCAATATTGTAAAAATTACCATTCAAGTCCCAAAATGCAACCCAATCAGTGTTTATACCTAGAGGGTCTGATACTTCGACTAGGCTAATTGAAGTTGCTTGCGAATATGTCCTGCTGTAGAGCACATAGCTTTCGTATTCCTTACCGTCGATAACTAATTTTCCTCTAGATTCAGATCTAAATAACGTATAATCTACCAAACTTCTAATACCAATCTCATTATTGAGTTCTGGAACATCAAATTCGATTTTATTGTTGTTAATTAGAATGCTACCTTTAACTGATTGTCGTAATACAAAACTAGGATCATCCTTTATTTCCCAACTTGGTATCACTGCAGTTTTTTCTATGTCAGATTTGCCTGATGTTATATTTGACGCTTTGCTTTGCCATTCCTTTCCATCAAAGAAGAATACTTTTTGTCTATGGGAAAATAAGGCATCCGTTTTAAAAGATCGGGAGGCCTGAGCTATTAAAGTATAGTGGGGTTTATCTTTTGTAATCAAAATAATCTCATCTTTAAAATAAGGTACTGTTTTGGTATTGTCTGTATCTGTAATAGTATTATCGTCTTTGTTTGAACCCTTGAAAAAATACCCCGAATAAAATGAGATTAAAGTGCAAATTACAATTACAAAAACTATTATTGAATATTGTTTAGTTGACATTTGGTCTCTTATGTAAATATAAACTAGACAAGAATAGCCCAACGCCAATCAAAAACAGTCCGATAGTCTGGGTTGGGCTTCCTGTTTCAGGTGTTGGCGGTGCAGTAGTAGTTGGTGTTTTTGTAGCCTTTGGCGTGGCAGAAGGTGACGATGTTGATGCAACATGTGGAGTTGCAGAAGGAGTGGACTCAAAGGCTGGACCCTCAGATGCTGATACGACAAAATTACGAGTTATAGTTCTTAAAATTCCACTTGCATCCCTCCATTTTACTGTTACTTTGTGTTCTCCTGGTTCTAAGTTGTTTGGTGGATTCCACTTCCATGCTCCTTTTGCATCAGTTACCAATGCGACCTCTTGCAACTCAGATTCAACCGCAATTTCTATACTTGTATTTTGTGGACCTTTACCAAAGAATTCAGGGTCTGTAGTTGTAATTATTTCCCCATTATCAATCGAATCAATTGTGACAGTACTGATAGCCTGTGCCGTTTCTGTTTTTGTAATTTCAAACCTAGATGAAATTGCCACAGATTCTGGAATAGAAAGTGAACTCTCTGGTTCATTATTTGAATCGTTCGTTGTTAAAGATCTAAAATCATATGTTTTTCCAATAATCATTGTCGGAATTGACTTAATTGCTTTTGGATAAATAACTGCTTGAGAGGTTCCGTTTAATCCAGCATTTACTGATATTTCTATAGCAGTAGCTGATATTCCTATTGCGGTGGTGTCAGATACCGTCTCTATATATGTAGAGACTGGAATAATAAAACTACCTTCGTTGGAAGTTATACCAGAAAGAACAATTCCATTAATTGTTAAATAAACGAGTGCTTTTGCCGGACTTTTACCGTCTGCCATTAATATTGATCCAGAAGCGATTAATAAACTACTTGGTGAAATTTTATTTATGGATGTTTTTGTTTGCCAAACAGTTCCTTCGTTGTCATAATCTTTTGTATCAGAATTAATTTTTAAGAAAACATCTGACGCTATTTCAGATCCAATAATGTTTACAGAGTGGACAAAGCTCTTTTCAGAATTTTCTTCAAGAGCCACTTTACTTAAAGAGTTTTGTTTTGTTCCCCATTTAACAAATCCTTTACTTTCAACATCTGTTGTCCATGAAATTGTTAATCCTGTATTAATAATATTTGAGAAACGAACATTCTTAGGGATTGCTTCAATGTTTGCACTGAGTTTAAAAACTTGGCTTGAATTAATTAAAAAAATACCAGCAATTAAACCAGAAAACAAAATTAATACTCCAAGTAGTGTAGGTAATTTTAGATTCTTTTTCATATCTTAGATCTCATCATTTTTATAGTCTCTATATCAAGTTTGGGATCAATTTGAAGTATAATTTCCTCAGGTACTACTGGTGAAGCTTCTTTTGTAAAGACTTGATAAATACTAAAAGAAATCCAAAATAATGTAGTTATTAAGGTTAATATAAATAAGACTATTAAATTTGGTAGTTTTTTTCTATTCATGTAAATATGGTACGCTTCCTGTGATTGTCAAAACAAGAACTTTTCCTTCCTCAGAGATATTCGAATTTATTATAAAAGAGTCAAATTTGATAGGTCTCCTAAGATTTTCCAATGTTGTCAAGAATGAAAATATATTTTGATATGTTCCTCTCGCTGAAAATGTAAAAGGTAATTCATTCTGTATCTTTTTATTTTCTGCATCTTTCCCTAGAAGAGTAACTTCTGATGTTGAAAAGCCTAATATTTGCAAAGAATTTTCTTGCGCGACATTTTCAATCTGTTTAATTATGGTCTCAGGTGTTGCATTATCTGGAATTGCTTGATGAATATATATAATATTTTCTAATTCATTTTGCATTAAATTATTGGCTGTCTGAAGATTTTTAATTTTCTGTTTTAAATTTAAAGAGGTTTCCTGTTTTGCTTTTATTTCTTTGTTCAGTTCAATGATTGTTAATACTGTTGGTTTAATTGCCAATAGCGAAAAGATAAGTACAGTTGAAAGAGACAATATAAGTTCTAAATAAATCTTTAAATTTGGTTTTGTTTTATAAACATTTGCTACACTTAAAAAAAAGTCCTTATATCTCAAATAATTTTTTTTCCATCCGTTATTCATATTATTCTTTAGTTTTTGTTGATATGGTAAATGAAGTTAATTCACTGTTGTCAATACCAGATGATACTTGAGATAACATAGTATCTGAAAAATTCTTACTTCCATCAAAATTAATAATAAATTGTGCAATAGCTGCTTCTGAAAAAGATGACGCTTTAATTAGAATTTGATTTTCAGTATCAGAAATTGAAATTAGACTAACATCATTTGGGATAAGTTTTGAAATGTTGGTAATAATATTACTAATTTTTGGCTTTGAGTAGATATCTTTAGCTATACTAATTTTCTTTTGTAATAATCTAAATTCATCTTCAATATCTTTATATGCAATTATTTGAGATTTGCTAACATTTATTTCATCATTCAAATCAGAGTTTTTGGCATCCAACCAAAATCTTGAAAGAAAAGCTGACATAACAACAAGCTCTGTAATGATGACCATTATTCTAAATGTAGACAAAGCCCATTTAAGGATTCTACCCATAGAACTTGCTCCAAATTCATCTTGTGGAATTAAATTTATTCTTTTTGTGTTATGAATGGGCATATACCCAATGTAGCATTATTTCACTTTTTTGGAAAGGGTATGAAGTTTGGAAAGTTGCGATTTTATTCTAGCCGCTTTATTTTTATGAATAGTGCTCGTTTTCGATGCCCTGTCTGCAAGTGATGATGCTACTGCAACCGCTTTTATAGTTTTACTCTTTTTTGCTAATTTTATTGCCACTTCAAGCTTAGAAAGTATAATTCTATTTACAGTATTCTTTCTGACTGAACCCCTTAATGCTCTTTTGGCTGTTTTGGTAACTGGCATGTGAGTAGTATAATCAAAAAAAATGAAATTAACAATTGCGAAACTCAAATCTTTAATTCAAGGTCAACAGCACTCAGTTCTTTCTGCAGCTAGCTTGATAATGATAATGATTGTTGCATCAAGACTCTTAGGTCTAGTTCGTCAAAGAGTATTGGCACATTATTTTATTCCAGATGATTTGAGTTTATTTTTTGCAGCATTTAGACTCCCAGACACTATTTTTGAAGTTTTAGTTTTTGGAACATTTGCCTCAGCCTTCATCCCAATATTTACAAAAACATTAAAAGAGTCAAAATTTAAAGCTTGGGAGGTTGCAGGAATTATTGCCAACTGGGGAGGAATTATTTTTTTAATATTGGCAGGAATTATTTTTATATTTGCCCATCCAATCTATAAATTACTTACTCCCGGTTTTGAAATAGCTGACCAAATAAAGATAGCGAACTTAGCGAGAATACTATTTATAGCACAGGGATTTTTTGTTATTTCCTACGTATTAACGGCGGTCCTTGAATCTTCAAAGCGTTTTTTTGTCCCTGCTTTGGCGCCTCTTTTTTACAATTTAGGTATTATTTTTTCAACAATTCTTTTGGCAGAAAAACTTGGCCTTTTTGCTCCAGTAATTGGAGTTGTAATAGGATCGCTATCACATTTATTAATTCAATTACCTTTAGCAATTAAACTCGGTTTTAGGTTTAGTAAAGCATTTACAATTACGCCAGAAGTTAAGAGAATTGCAAGGCTTTCTCTACCTAGAATCCTCGAAGTATCTTTTTTACAAGTTGCTAAATTTGTGGAATTAACACTTGCTTCAATTATTTCAATACCAGCTTATACATATTTTACATTTGGTAATACAATTCAGTTATTGCCTGTGGGCCTTTTTGGAACCTCAATTGCAAAGGCTGCGCTTCCTACATTATCAGCACAGTCTGATGATTTACCTGCCTTTAAAAAGACACTCTATGAAACATTAAATCAAGTTGTTTTTTTGATGATGCCGATTGTTGCTTTTTTGATGGTTTGCAGAGTCCCTGTCGTTAGGCTTATTTTTGGAACAGATATTTTTACTTGGAATGCAACTGTTGAAACATCACTTGTTGTGTCAGCTTTTGCAATTGGTATATTCTCTCAGGCTGCTAATTCGATCTTAGCAAGAAGTTTTTACGCATTACATAATACTAGAACTCCAGTTATTATTTCAATCTCAACTTTGACATTGAATATAATTTTAGATTACTTTTTAGTGGTTGTATATAAACTTCCTGTTTGGAGTCTTGCCTTTGCATTTTCATTATCGTCTATTATTCAATCCGTGGTTTTATTTGTATTAATAACAAAGAAAATTCATGATGGCGCCAAAACAGCATTATATTTACCAATTTTAAAATCAATAATAGGTGGAATATTTTCAGGATCTACAATGTTTTTCATTTTAAAATTTTTTGATAAATCAGTTTGGATAAAAAAACTTTCATTTATATCTAATATAAGCCTACCATTTGAGAAATTTGTTTTAGATACGAGATACACAGGTAATCTATTAGTTCTAACTGTTATTGTTGGAATGATTGGGGTAATTATTTATATTGTTGTACTTAAGATATTAAAATCAAATGAACTTGAAACATTTGTAAATTTATTTAGAAGAATGCTCCAGAGCCAGAAATTTACAACGGTTGCAGACAGTGCAGAAACGGTAGATAATTAAATTAAGATGAAAAATCAAAAAGGGTTTTCTCCAGTAATTATTATTGTTGTGTTAGTTCTGATTGGAGTTGCTGGTTATTTTGGCTATCAATATTTGCAAATATATTCAGCTAAATCATTTGATGAATGCGTTAAGTTAAAAAGTAGTACTTTTGATGCTAATGAGACTGGTAACTTTTGTACTACTAAATATGGCAAAAAATTTACCCAACCGTTATTCAGTATTGAAAAGCAAGTTTTGAATAAAGCACAAATTGAAGCTCAAATTAGACCAGCGCTGGAACTCTATTTTTCTGACAATAAAAAGTATCCAGAGTCTCTTTATTTATTAGTTCCAAAATATTTGATAAAAATGCCACTTAGTTCTTCAACCGATATATCTTACTCATATCAAGTGAGCACTGATGGTTCTGATTATACAGTTAATGCAACACTTGAAGATGGAAGTGTTTATAAAGTGAACGCCCCTAGTAGATAGGAGTTAATCCTCCACCAAATTCTTTCCACTTTCAAATTTACAAATTAGAAATTTGACAAAACGTATATAATCGTATATTATCGTATATAGTTAAAATATGATTAAAAATAGATTTGAGAAAAGAATTAAGCTAAGTCAAGAAATCTTGACCAAAATTGCTAAAATTGATCAGTTTAATGGTTTGTGGCTTGGAAAGTCACGCTTTAGTCCACAAATAATAGCAAGGCTTAAATCCTGGGTAATCATCACTTCAACTGGAGCAAGTACTCGTATCGAAGGATCAAAAATGTCAGATGATGAAATTTCTAAGTTTTTGCGTGGCTTAAAAATTAATCCACCAAAAAATCGGGACGAGCAAGAAGTTGCTGGTTATGCAGATCTTTTGGGCAGAATTTTTGAGAATTGGGAGGATTTGAAGTTGTCTGAAAACTGGATTTTAGAGTTTCATAAAATCCTTTTAAAATTTTCTGACAAGGACAAAAGCCATAAAGGAAAATATAAATCATCCAATAATACTGTTGTCATGTTTGATAAAACCGGTAAACAGACTATTCTGTTTAAACCTACACCGTCATATTTAGTTAAGGCAGAAATGCAAGATTTGATAGAATGGACAAATAAACAATTTGTCGACCAAAAGTTTCATCCGCTTTTAATTATTGCCAACTTTATTTTCGAATTTTTAGCTATTCACCCTTTTATGGATGGGAATGGAAGGATGAGTAGGGCTTTAACCAACTTACTTTTATTAAAATCTGGCTATGGATATATTCCATATATTTCACTGGATGAAATTGTTGAAGAATCTAAAACTGATTATTATTTATCGCTTCGTGCAACGCAAAAAAATCATAAAACTAAGAATGAGGATATTACTCCTTGGTTATTATACTTTTTAGGAATTTTGGGAGAACAAACAAAAAGAGCTGAAAGTTTAATGAAAAATGACCAACCTGAAAAGTTATTGTCTGAAAAACAAATAGAAATTTATAATCTGTTTAGTAATAAAAACGAATTGACAGTCGCAAAAATTGACAAGCTATTAAAAAATAATTTTCCTCTTGTAACAATTAAACAAGCATTATCTCGTCTAGTGTCTCAAAAACTTGTTGAGAGAATTGGGCAAGGGCGTGGAACAAGATACACTAAATTGACTTAATTGGTACTTGACACGGTTACTTGTACTGTCTAATATTGTCAGTATATGGGATCGTACAGCCTTAGCCTTTTGACAAAAAAGTTGCTTGAATCTGAGTTCAAATTAATTGATTCAAAAACATTAAAACAACTTTTGGAGGTTGTGAACGAACGAACTTTTTTTAGAATAATTGAGGATTTTGTAAAAAATAAAGTCTTAGTTAATCTTGAAAAAGATAAGTATTATATAACAGGAAAAAAAATAGATACATTTGAGATTGCCAATTATCTATACAAACCATCTTATATTTCCCTCGAGACCGCACTTAATTATTGGGGAATTTTGTCACAGTTTCCTTTCGAGATAACTAGTATAACTTCAAAAAAAGGGATTATTAAAAAAAGTGAGGAGAAGATATATAGTTATAGTCATATATCATCTAAGTACTTTGGCATGTATATTAAGAAGAATGATGTATTAATCGCAACACCCGAAAAAGCTCTTTTTGACCAATTTTATCTAGCTTCAAAAGGAATTAAATCAGTTAATATTGATGAGTATGATTTGAAAAATATAAATAAAAAAACTTTTTTTGAAATATGTAAACAATTGGATGCTGACAAAAATATATATGCTTACATCTAATCAAATAAAGGAATTTTCAAAATCATTAAAAATTAACGAGAGTGTGGTTGTTCGGGAATATATTCAAACTTTATTTTTAAAAGAATTATACGATGAAAAATACTCCCAAAATATCTTTTTTAAAGGTGGGACAGCTATCCGCTTGATTTTTTCTGGGACTAGATTCTCTGAAGATCTAGATTTTACTGTTAATGCCGACGAAGTTGATTTTTTGATATTTATAAATAAATTTTTTAAAAAACTTGAGAAACAATATAGTTTTTCTTTCAAAAAGAGGAAAACCATAACTGGAATAAAATATTTATTGACTGCTGACTTAAAATCGGTTGAATATAAAATCTTTGTTAATCTTGATTTTTCATTCAGAGAAAAAATAATGAAGCCAACTAAATCAACAATTTCGACTAATTATCCAATAATATTTACATCGTTTATTAATCATCTATCTGGGGATGAGATTGTAGCTGAAAAAGTTAGAGCGATAATGACCCGAGAAAAGGGGCGGGATATATATGATTTATGGTTTTTACTGAATAAAAATATTTTAATTGATAATAATTTGGTAGAAGAAAAATTAAAATATTATGATATTTCAAAATTTGAAAAAGAGAAATTGATTGAAAAAATAAATAAATTTAGTATAGAAAAATTTATTCTTGATCTAAGGCCATTTGTGCCAATAAATGAAAGAGAAAAATTAGCAGATTTTTTTGACTACACAATATCTTATTTACAAAATAAATTGACCTCTTGACAAACACTTGGCACTCGTTGTATATTACTGCTAATACATTATGAATGCATTAACTTCTAGACAAACACAAATTCTAAAGACGCTTATTGATGAATATATTGAGACTGCTGAGCCAGTTGGTTCTAGCCAGCTTGAGAAAAAATATAATTTAGGTGTATCCCCTGCGACTATTCGAAATGAGATGAATCTTTTGACAAAGTCCGGATTTTTGAAACAGCCTCATACTTCAGCGGGCAGGATTCCAACGTCAGGCGCTATGAAATTCTATGTAGATCAATTAATGGAAGAAAAACAAATGAGTTTAGCAGAAGAAGTTAAAGCTAAAGAAGAAGTTTGGGATGACAGAGGAGATATTGATAAATTTTTAAATGAAATAACCCATTCATTGGCTGAAAGAACTGGAGGTATGGCAATTACTGCAATGCAAGATGGTTCAGTATGGCAATCTGGTCATGGAAATTTATTTAGCTATCCAGAATTTGGCAATATTGGTGCTTGTGCATCTTTGTTTGGATTTATGGATGAGGATGATTTATTAATAGATTTATTTTTTAATCGTTTTCCAATAGAAACAGCTTTTGATGTTTTATTTACTGAAGATATGGGCTTTCGTAATATGCCTGTAGGAATTGTGGCAGCACATTTTAATGTAAAAGGTAGAAATGGGGCACTAGGAGTAATTGGGCCTGTAAGACAGTCTTATGCAAGTTTAGTACCAACAATTAGATATTATAGAAGTATGCTTGAGGAGGTAATGCAATAAGCGAAGCTTGTAATTTTCAATTATGAAAAAACCAATTAAGAAAGAAGAAATAATAAATAAGAATTTAGAACTGGACAATATGAAAAACCAATTAGCTAGGGCGATGGCGGATTATGCTAATTTGCAAAAAAGAACAGATGAAGAGAGAGGGACAATGTTTAAACTTGCTAGTATTTCATTTATGACAAAGATACTTCCTATTATTGATAATTTAAAACAGGCCCAAAATCATGTTAATGACAGTGGTGTAGCAATAATTATTGGACAGTTAGAAACTTTAGCAAAAGAAGAAGGTTTTGAAGAAATTAAAATAAAAGTAGGAAATTTGTTTGACGAATCAACTGCAGAAGTAAATGAGGTAGTTGAAACTTTAGAAGAAAAAGATAATAATATGATTTCAGAAATTGTTATGTCTGGTTGGAAATATTCTGACGGAACAGTTGTGAGACATGCAAGAGTTAAAGTATTTAAAACAAAAAATATATGAGTAAAATAATCGGAATTGATTTAGGAACAACAAATAGCTGTGTTGCTGTAATGGAAGGTGGAAAGCCTAAAGTTATTGCAACTTCTGATACTGGAAAAAATACAACTCCATCTGTTGTAGAGCTTGCAAAGAATTTAGTAGGTGACGTTGCCAAACGTCAGATGATTCTAAATTCAGAGAACACAATATCTTCTGTTAAAAGGTTAATGGGTAGAAGATTTGAAGATAAAGAAGTTGCAAGAACACAGAAGATGGTTTCTTACAAAATCGTTTCAGGAAAAGGTGGAATGGCTGATGTTGAGATTGGTGGAAAAACTTATACCCCGCAAGAAATTTCAGCAAGAGTTTTAATGAAACTTAAAAAAGATGCTGAAAAATATTTAGGAGAAACAGTAGACAGCGCAGTTATCACAGTTCCTGCATATTTTGATGATTCACAAAGGCAGGCAACCAAGCAAGCAGGAGAAATTGCAGGTCTTAAAGTAGAAAGAATAATTAATGAACCAACAGCAGCAGCACTTGCTTACGGATTAGATAAGAAAAAAGCAGAGAAAGTTGCAGTCTATGATTTGGGTGGTGGAACGTTTGATATCTCAATTTTAGAGCTAGGTGATGGAGTTTTTGAGGTTAAATCTACAAACGGTGATACACACCTTGGAGGAGACGATTTTGATGAAAAGATTGTTGATTACATTGCAGAAGAATTCAAAAAAGAAAATTCAATGGATTTAAGGCTTGATAAACAAGCATTGCAACGTGTTAGGGATGCTGCAGAAAAGGCAAAAATAGAATTATCAGCAGCAGAAGAAGTAGAAATAAATCAACCATACATAACTCAAAAAGATGGTCAACCACTCCATTTAACAATGAAACTCACAAGATCAAAGTTTGAAGGAATAGTTGCAGATTTGATTGCTCAAACAATTAAACCAGTTGAAGCTGCACTTAAAGACGCTGGACTAAAAGCATCTGACATTAATGAAGTCATTATGGTTGGTGGAATGACCAGAATGCCAAAGGTCGTAGAAGAAGTTAAAAAATTCTTTGGTAAAGAGCCTAATAAATCAGTAAACCCAGATGAAGTTGTAGCAATTGGTGCAGCTATTCAAGCAGGAGTATTAGCTGGAGATGTTAAAGATATATTACTTTTGGATGTCACTCCACTTACCTTAGCTATTGAAACAATGGGAGGAGTTGCAACCCCAATGATTCCAAGAAATACCACTGTACCAACTTCTAAAACTGAAGTCTTTTCAACAGCTGCAGATAATCAAACACAAGTCGAAATTCATATCACACAGGGTGAAAGACCTCTCTCAAACGACAATAAAGCGTTAGGAAGATTCACTCTTGACGGTATTCCACCAGCTCCAAGAGGTGTTCCACAAGTTGAGGTTATGTTTGACTTAGATGCAAACGGAATTTTAACTGTTACTGCTAAAGACAAAGCAACAGGAAAAACACAAAACATTAAAATTACAGGTTCTGTTGGATTAACTGATGAAGAAGTTAAAAAAGCGCAGGAAGATGCTGAGAAAAATAAAGCAGAAGATGAAAAGAAAGCAGAACAAATAAAGGCTAAAAATATGGCAGACGCTATGATTACAACTGCAGAAAAATCTATAAAAGATGCTGGAGACAAAGCTCCAAAGGATGTTGTTGAAAAAGTACAAGAAAAAATTAAAAATTTAAAAGATATTTTAGAATCTGGTTCAAAAGAGGATTTAGAAGCAAAGACAAAGGAGCTTTCAGAAACTTTGTCAGAAGTAGGTCAGGCAATGTATGCTAACCAAACTCCTCCAGCAGGTGAACAACCTGCAGCTGAAGAACCAAAAGAGGAAGAAAAGAAAGATAAAAAGAAAGACGATTCAAAAGTTGAAGAAGGCGAAGTGGTAGAATAACTTCATATGTCCTCAAAAAATGATTATTATGATTTACTTGGAGTAAACAAATCTTCTGGTGCACAGGAAATTAAAAATGCTTATAGAAAAAAAGCTTTGGAGTGGCATCCAGATAGACATCAAGGAACTGACAAAGAAGAAGCAGAAAGAAAATTCAAAGAAATAAACGAAGCTTATCAAGTTTTATCAGATTCCAATAAAAAGTCGGCATATGATAATTATGGTCATGATGCATTTTCTCCTGGTGGAATGGGGTCTCGTGGCGGTGGCAATCCTTTTGCAGGTGGTGGACAAGGAAGTCCGTTTACTTATACTTGGTCATCTGGCGGTGGACAACAAAATCCATTTGGAAATACTGATTTTGGAGACCCATTTGATATCTTTGAAAGTTTTTTTGGAGGACAAGGAAATCCGTTTGGTGGGCAAAGACAAAGGCAGATTCCAAGATATAGTGTTCGTTTGGAATTTATGGAAGCAGTTAATGGTGTTGAAAAAGAATTTGATATAGAGGGAAAGCGACGAAAAATTAAAATTCCCGCAGGAGTTGATGAAGGAACAAAAATAAACTTTGGAGATTTTACATTGTCAGTAAATGTTGCTCCTCATGAATTTTTTGAAAGAGATGGAGATGATATTTATATAAATGTCACAATTCCTTATTCAATGGCAGTAATGGGCGGAACAATTATGGTACCTACAATAAACGATGAAATAAAAATAAAGATAAGAGAGGGAACAGGATCTGGAACAATGATAAGACTGCGTGGTAAGGGTGCCCCAAATCCACATCACAAAACAAAAGGTGACCAGTATGTAAAATTAAATATTTTAGTTCCAGAAAAACCAACAAGAACACAAAAAAGAATAATTGATGATTTGAAAGAAGAAGGATTGTGATAATATTAATTTATGCAAGAAAATAATCCAATGCCAGTAGCAACCCCTCAAGTTGTAACTGAACAACCTAAGCCAAATAATTTTTTAGTAATATTACTTTCTGTTTTATTAATTATATCTGTCGCAATTTCAGGTTTCTTCGCATTTCAAACACAAAAATTAGTTAAAGAATTAACAGGATTGCGAACTACATCTGCACCAGTTGCTACAACAATTCCAACTGCGGAGCCAACTACCAACTGGAAAAGTTATACTAATAAAGTGTATTCATTTAAACTACCAATAGATTGGAATACATATATAGGAGTGTCGGAAGGTAAAAACGACCAGATCTTTGTAGCACCGTTAGCAAAAACAATTCAAATCAAAAAGATGTGGGAAAGTGGCTCTGGTTTTGGCGGCGGCCCTTTTTTAAATATGTCGATACAAATGGATAATGATATTAAAAACTACGTACCAAAAAGTGATGAATATCAAAAAGTGACAGCAAAAGATATAATTGTTTCTGGAATCGCCTCTAAACTCTATGTAACAGAAGTTTTATTATCGTCACCAATGGGAGAACCTGGCGATAAATTATATTCTGTGCAAATTCTTTACAAGAACAATGCTTATAATATTCAACTTTTCGACGGTCAATATAAAACTGAATTCGATCAAATTCTTTCCACCTTCAAGTTTTTGGATTAATTTTAGATTGATTAAATCTCCCCCATGCTGTAAACTTCACAGATCATATCTATGAATAATCAACCAAGAACTGAATTTAACCAAGCTTTGAAAGCAATTGCTTCTGAGCGTGGCCTTGATGCCTCAGTTATTATTGATGCAATAAAACAGGCAATTATTGCAGCTTTTAGAAGAGATGCAAAAGAAAATGGAACAGAATATCCAGAAGAAACTGTTTTTGATGCAGAAATAAATTCTCTCGATGGTGGAGCCAAAATCTTAATAGACGGAAAAGATGTCACACCTCCCGGATTTGGAAGAATTGCAGCACAAACTGCAAAGCAAGTAATTCATCAAAAAATTAGAGAAGCTGAAATGGGAGTAATTATGGATGAATTTTCAGGAAAAGTTGGAATGCTTGTTTCCGGAATAGTTCTTCGATTTGATGGGGCAAATGTCCGGGTCGACATGGGTAGAACTGAAGGAGTAATGCCTGCTGAAGAAAGAGTTCCTTCAGAGAGATTATCACAAGGACAAAGACTAACATTTTTACTTAAAGATATTAGAGAAACTATTAAAGGAAGAGAGATTATCCTTTCTCGTGCAGATGCACAGTTTGTAGTTAAACTTTTTGCCCGTGAAGTTCCTGAAATTGGTGCAAACTCAGTTGATATTAAATTAATTTCTAGAGAAGCAGGTGTTAGAACAAAAATTGCAGTTCACTCAACACAATCTGGTGTCGATCCTGTTGGAAGCTGCGTAGGCCAAAAAGGTGTTAGGGTGCAGGCTGTTACAAATGAATTGGGCGGCGAAAGAGTAGACGTTATTCCTTATAATGAAGATCCTTCAGAACTCATCAAACTTGCTTTAGCTCCTGCTGATAATTTAACTGTTAAGATTTCAAAGAAAACACTTGAAGCAACAGTTACAGCTCCAGAGGATCAATTATCTTTAGCAATTGGAAAAGATGGTCAAAACGTAAGACTTGCAAGTAAATTAACTGGATATAAGATCGAGATCTTGGGAGCAGTAGTTCCCGATGAAGGTGAAAAAAAGGAAGAAGTGGCTGAAGATACAACCAATGGTTCGACAAGCTCACCACAAGCATGACAACTTTAAGTATCTTAAATACTAAATTATATGAATATAAAAAGACAACCAATAGTAGTAGTTTTGGGTCACGTTGATCACGGTAAGACTTCACTTCTTGATGCCCTTCGCGAATCCAGTATTGTAAAAGGAGAAGCTGGTGGTATTACTCAATCAATTGGAGCTTCAGTTGTAATCACCAAAGAAGGAAATAAAATCACATTTATAGATACCCCAGGACATGCTGCATTTTCTCAGATGAGATCTCGTGGTTCAAAACTTGCAGATATTGCCCTACTTATTTTAGATTCTTCAGATGGAGTAAAACCACAAACAAAAGAAGCCATAGATCATATTAATGAAGCAAAAATTCCATTTATAGTAGTTTGTACAAAAATAGACTTACCTGCAGCTTCAGTTGATGTTGCTCTTATCGAACTTGAAAAACTTGGAATATTGTTTGAAGGTAGAGGAGGACAGACGCCTTACATCGGCGTCTCTGCAAAGAAAAAGGAAGGACTAACAGAACTATTGGACTTAATAAGTCTTTTGTCAGATGTTAATAACGTAGAAGGTGATAGTGAAGCAGATTTGGAAGCAGTTGTAATTGAAACTACAAGAGAAAAAGGTGGAAATATGGTATCAGTAGTAGTTCGAAATGGAAAACTTGAAGTAGGAAAAGAAATTTTCACCGAGGGCGCCAAAGGTAAGGTAAAAGGTCTGTTTGACGACAAAAATAAACCAGTAAAAATTGTTAATTGTGGAGAACCTGCAAGAATTTTAGGATTTGAAAGTTTACCTGCAGTCGGAGCAATAGTAACTAACAAACCCACATTGACAAAACCGCCAACCATTGCCAAGGCAATGCTCGGTGCCTTTGAAAAAGATAAGATTCCACTTTATTTAAAGGCCAATAATGCAGGGGCTTTGGAGGCTTTAGTTGCTTCAATTCCACAAGAATTTAATGTGATTGAGGCTTCGGTCGGAGACGTAATTGAATCCGATGTTATGAATGCAAAGTCAAACAAGGCGCTTATTTTTGTCTTTGAAAGTAAGGTTCCTACAAATGTCAAAAATCTGGCAGAAATGGATAAAGTTAAAATTGAAAGATTCGATATAATATACCAGCTTTTAGAAAGACTTGAAGAAATTGTAAAAAGCGGTTTAACAGAAATAATTGGAAAGGCTGAAATTATTGCAAGTTTTCCATTTGATAATAAAAAAGTTGCAGGATCAAAAGTCATGATGGGAAGAATTGATAAAACTGGAGATATAAGATTAATGAGAGGTGAAAAAGAACTTGGAAAAGTTAAGATTGTCTCGATCAAAAAACAAAAACAGGAAGTACCAAGTGCATCTCAAGGGGAAGAATGTGGAATTTTATTTGTTCCTCAGCTTGATTTTCAAATTGGAGATGCTATAGTATCGGTAAATGGAAAATAGCTTTGCTTCTTTAATAAATTCAGCGAACGAGATTCTCATTCTTTTGCCTTCTAAGCCTTTTGCTGATCAGGTTGCTGCCGGTTTATCTTTGTATCTTTCTCTTTCAGAATCAGGAAAGTCAGTTTCAATTTCTTGTTCTGCTCCAATGATTACAGAATATTCAAGACTTATTGGAGTCGACAAAGTGGGATCCGACCTTGGAAATAAAAATTTAGTTATAAATTTAGTAAACTACGATGCAAATGGAGTGGACAAAGTAAGTTATGATATAGAAAGTGGTCAGTTTAAGCTAACAATTACTCCAAAAACAGGTTTTAAGTCTCCAACAAAAGAACAAATAGATATTAATTATTCAGGATCATCAGGAGATTTAGTAATTTTAATTGGTGGGGCAAATGACACACATTTTCCAGCGTTGTTGAAAGAAGAATTTAAAACCGCAAAATTAGTACATTTAGGAACAAGATTATTAGAAGTTTTAAATAATGATTTGCAAATATTATCATTTGCAAAGCCAGCTTCTTCAACTTCTGAACTTGTTGCAAATTTAATTAAAGAGAGCGGGTTTTTAGTAAATGCTGATATTGCAACAAATCTTTTGGCAGGTATTGAAGAACAGAGTAAAAATTTTCAAAGTAGTGAAGTTACAACTGAAACGTTTGAAGTTTTTGCAGAATTACTAAAACTTGGAGGAAAAAGAACACCAAAAGTAATTCCTGCAAGGAGTTATCCACTAGGTTCAATTCCCACAAGGCCATTTACACAAGTTGTAAATAAGGTCGAGCCAGTCTACGCTGAGGCTTCGGCCGGCAAAGCAATGACTCCCGAGGAAGCTGAAGAAGAACTAAATCAAGAAATCCCACCATCATGGTCTGAACCTAAAATCTTCACAGGAACTAGTTTAAGCTAAAGATTTATAGTATATTTAATTCATGCAAGAAAATAATCCAATTCAAACGCCAGTTGCACCAGTAGTTGCACCTCAAGTTGTAGCTGAACAACCAAAACAGTCTAACTTTTTAGTAATTTTACTTTCAGTCTTATTACTTCTTTCAATTTTAATTGCAGGTTTTTTTGCATATCAAACACAAAAGTTAGTAAAAGAATTAACTGTGTTAAAAAATGAACCAACTCCAACTGCAATTGCTAAAGTTGAACCAACAAGTGATCCGGGTTTAGAACCAGAACCAGTTCCTTTGGAGATATTAACAAAGGATTGGAAAATGTATACGCATCAAATGTTTACTATTAAACTTCCTTCAGATTGGTCGACAACTGACACCAAAAACCCTATCCAATTTCTTAATTATGTCCAGAGTCCAAAAGATGGTGGATCATTCAATCTCTCTACAGACAAGGGGAAAGTAAAAGTTGAAATTTATCAAAATAATACCACTGATTCGTTAGAAAAATATGTGTCTCAACAAAAATCAAACGCCATTGAGACAAGAGGAGAGGAAATAAACTGGCAGGAAACAAAAGCAATGGTAGATGGAAAAGAAGCCATCAGAGTTAAAACAACAAACCCTGGCTTTACTTATTATGTTAAAGATGTTTCATCCAACACTATTTTTTCAATCGCATTTACGCTCGACTTTGACAACTATGACAAATTATCTGACCAAATTCTTTCCACCTTTAAATTCACTAACTAATTCCCCTTTGTAATTTATATGACTCACTGATATAATAGCGAAGATTGTGGCGAGGAGATAAAAATCTTTGGCCACCAATGACTAAACAATATGGCATTAAAAGTAGAAGAGAAAAAAGAATTAATTAAAAAGTTTGCAAGAGAAAAAGGTGATACTGGTTCTCCAGAAATTCAAATTGCACTTCTTTCCACAAAGATTGCAAAACTTGCAGAACATTTAGTAGAACACAAAAAAGATGTTCACTCAAGAAGAGGATTACTTTCAATGGTTGCAAAAAGAAGGAGACTTCTGTCATACTTACAAAAGAAAGACGAAGTTAGATACAAAGCATTAATCAAAGAATTAAAATTAAACAAATAATTCTTCAATATAAAATATAATTTAGGTTTAGATGAAGTTTAATGATAAATCAAAAAAAGATAGTTAAAACATTCAAATTAGGTGGAAAAGAAATTACCTTAACCACAGGAGTAGTAGCAGAACAAGCAGATAGCGCTGTCATGGCCAGAATGGGAGACACTGTAGTTTTAGCAACAGTTACCTCAGCTCCACTTAAACAAGAACTTGATTATTTTCCACTTTCCCTTGAATATCAAGAAAAATTATACGCTGGTGGAAGAATTAAAGGTTCCCGTTGGGTAAAAAGAGATGGAAGACCAACAGATGAAGAAATTTTAGTGTCCCGTCTTATTGATCGTTCAATTCGTCCCCTTTTCCCTAAAACTTACAAAAGAGAAGTTCAAATAATTGTTTCTGTCCTTTCAGTTGATGGAGAAAATATGCCATCAATGCTAGCAGCAATTGCAGCTAGCGCAGCAGTACACACAACCACTCTTCCATGGAAGGGTCCAGTTGGTGTCGTAAATATTGGATTTACAGATGGAAAATATGTTGTTAATCCAACAAATTCTGAAATGTCTGCATCAGACCTTGATTTAGTTGTTTCTTCAACTTCTGAAGCAGTTTTAATGATTGAGACAGGGGCAAAAGAGGTTAGCGAAAAAGTAATTGTAGACGGAGTCAAAATGGCCTTTGATGAAGCACAAATAATTAATAAAGCAATTGAAGAATTTGCAAACGATAAAAAGGTTATAAGAGGAACATACGAAGAGGAAAAACCATCTGAAAAACTTGAGAAACAAATCCACAAATTAGTAGACAAAGATATTCCAGAACTTGTCAAAAACATGGCGAGTCATGAAGGAGCATCTGATGTTTTTAAAGAAATGGTTACAGCGGTTACAGAAAAGATCGAAGCAGAAGAAGACAAGAAATGGGTAGCAGAAATTATTGACCATATAAAGAAAGATTTTATAAGAGAACAAATTCTTAAAAAAGGAATTAGACCTGATGGAAGAAAATTAACAGAAATTAGACCACTTGCATCAGAAGTTAGTTTTTTACCAAGAACTCATGGTTCCGGTTTATTTACTAGAGGACAAACCCAAGTGTTATCAATTGCGACATTAGGTGGAACTCAAATGGGGCAGTTATTAGAGTCTGCAGAAGGTGAACAAGAAAAAAGATATATTCACCACTACTCAATGCCACCGTTTACGACCGGCGAGGTTGGAAGAGTTGGAAATGTTGGAAGAAGAGAGATAGGACACGGTGCACTAGCAGAAAAAGCATTAATGCCAGTTATTCCCGCAGTAGATGTTTTTCCATATGCAATTCGTGTTGTCTCTGAAGTTATGAGCTCAAACGGATCAACCTCAATGGCATCCGTTTGTGGATCGTCTCTTGCCTTAATGGATGCAGGTGTACCAATAACAGCTCCAGTATCAGGTATTGCAATGGGGTTAATTATTGATGGAAAAGATGTAGCCATAATGTCTGACATTATGGGTATCGAAGACTTTAATGGAGATATGGACTTTAAGGTAGCAGGAACCGCAAAAGGAATTACAGCAATTCAACTTGATGTTAAAACATTAAACTTAACACCAGCAATATTGGAAAAAGCATTAGAACAAGCAAAGACAGGACGTGCTGAAATGTTAAAAAGTGTAACTGATGCACTTGATAAACCAAGGGCAGAAGTTAGTAAATATGCACCAAAGATTAAAATGGTTAAAGTTCCAACAGATAAAATTGGAGAATTAATTGGCCCAGGAGGAAAAGCAATTAAAGCCTTGATGGCAGATACTGGAACTCAAATTAATGTTGAAGATGATGGAAGTGTTGCAGTTTCTGGAACGGACGCTGATGGAATTGCAAAAGCTCTTGAGTATATTGAAGGACTTGGAAAAGTTGTAGCAGCAGGAGAGATTTATGAAGGTGAAGTGGTTAGAATCATGCCATTTGGAGCATTTGTTAATATTCTCCCAGGAAAAGATGGAATGGTACATGTTTCAGATATGTCAGAGGGATACGTTGCAGATGCAAATGACGTTGTTACAATTGGTCAAAAAGTACAAGTTAGAGTTAAAGAAGTCGATGAAATGGGAAGAATAAATCTTTCTATGAGAATGGATCCATCAACTGACAAACCAAAAGAGGACAGAAGACCAAGTGGAGGAGACAGAGGCCATGACAGAGGAGGAAGACCATCTTTTAATCGTGGTGGAGGAGACAGAGGATCAAGAAATAATTTTGGAAGAGATAACAGGCCTCCGGCTCGTAGAGCCTATGGCTCGGAGAGAGGAAATGCAGATAGACCAGCTTCTGAAGGAAGATCATCTGGACCTCATTTTCCTACATCTCGTTATTTCCAGACAGGAACAAACGTAGACAGATAAGGTCGTGCTTCATTGTAGATAAAGTACTTAATTTATAAAAAATAAGTAATATAATACATTCATATGGAAAATATAGCTTCAAGCTCAGACATGTCGACACCAGAAGTTGGGCGTATTTTATCAAATCCTAACGATAGGGACGAATTAATGTCGGCGATTAACCATCTTGATATAAAGTGGAAGGAAACAATGGAATTGTGGAAGCCGGTTTCAAATGTTATAACTCTACAAAATGAAATGATTGAGAGGTTTTTTCCTGCGGAAAGTAAATTACTCAAACCAAATGAAGGTAATAATTATCAAATTCATTATGTAATATCAGGACAAGTTAGAGGTAAAGACAAAAGATAGAGTCGAATCAAAAATGGAAAATACATCCAACTAATGGATTGATACTAACATCGCTTAATGAAGTAAATTTTATGGACATAATTAACTTACCAATTACTAATTGGAATGAGCAAACTGTAAAATTTCAAGGAAAAGAAGTTGGATATCTACAATATGAGTATCCTTGGGGAATTTTATTAGCAACCTCGAATTCAATTAGGAGAACTGCGGGTGTTATGGGTGATACTCCTTTAAGTTCAAATTCTCATGATTTAGTAGAAAAAGTAGTAAATTACTACAAAAATCAAATTCATACGCTTCTTAAAAAACCAGATACAAAAGTTGAGTTTAAATAGTGAAAACTTTATTTACAATAGTGGAGTGTAGAGCGATGCTCTATAGTTTGTAATCAATTGATTCATTGCGCGGGGTTCTGCGCGATAGTTGCGCGAGAAATTTTATTTTTTTAAATTTTGTACTTGCAATCGGCTCACAATCGGCTCATAATACGGCTACGTAACGCCAAGCTACGTTTGTTATGTTTAATCCAAAATTTACAATTACAAATAAACTACTTGAAAACATAAAATATATAAATTCTTTGGTACTGGGGCTAAATCATCAAAGATTTTCAAATTTAGTTCTGATGGAAATGGAAAAATTAGCCTGTGAAGTATCATCACACGCTTCAACTAGCATCGAAGGCAATCCGCTTCCTTTAACTGATGTTAAAAAATTGATTAAACTAAACCCAAAAAATCTTCGTGATACTGAAAAAGAAGTATTAAATTACAACAATATTCTTAAAAAAATAAACGGAGAGATTCAAAAAAATAAAATAAATTTTTCTCTAGATTTAATCTTAAAAATTCATAGTGGAGTAACAAAGGATTTGTTGTTAGAAAACGAAGTTGGAGCAATACGAAAAAGACCTGTTTTTATCAATAATCCTTTTTTACGGAAAACTGTTTATTGGCCACCAAACCATGAAGATGTCCCAAGTCTGATGAATGAATTAGTTAAGTTTATTAAGGATAGACATAACAATATTGATCCAATAATTTTGGCAGGAATTTTTCATAAACAATTTATATTAATCCACCCTTTTATGGACGGGAACGGGAGAACTGCAAGGCTTGTAACAAAGGTGTTACTTGCCAAAATGGGGTTAAACACCTTTAATTTATTCAGTTTTGAAAATTATTATAACCAAAATGTATCGAAATATTTTGAATTTGTAGGCGAATTAGGTGATTATTATGAATTAGTAAACAACGTTGATTTTACCAAATGGCTTGAATATTTTACCGGAGGGATAATTGATGAATTGTTGAGAGTTAAAAGGATATTAAATTTAATGGAGGGTCGCACTGAGTCAGTTTTCAGTAATGATCAGAAGATACTGGATTTTATAGGAGGAAATGGGCAAATTAAAAATAGTGATTATGCTAAATTAGTAAAAAAATCAAAATCCACAAGAACAAAAGATTTTCAAAGACTTGTTAGGTTAGGATTGATTACAATGAAGGCCAAAGGCAAAGCAACATATTATGTGTTAAAAGAAAAATAAGTTGGTATACTTAAATCATGTCAGATACTGCCTTTGATGAGATAAATATTTTAAGTGATAAAGTAAATAAATCTACTATTCCTGAAGATTTGAAAAAGTCTGTTCTTGTTCGTCTTTCTCAGTTACAAAAACTTACAAATTCTCCTACATTTTTGCCTGAATATGACAGAATGGATAGTTATATTGGCTGGATTACAAATCTACCTTGGACTCAAAAATCGCAGGATAATTTGGATTTAGTAAATGCCAAAAAGATACTGGATGAAAAGCATTTCGGGCTAGATGATATTAAAGACCGTGTCTTGGAATATCTATCTGTTATGAAACTCAAAAAAGAAAAAGGAGAAGCGAATGATATTTATAGGGCTCCTATTTTGTGTTTCGTTGGTCTTGTCGGTACAGGTAAAACTACAATTGCCTATTCAATTGCAGAGGCTTTGGGAAGAAAAATTGCCCGTATTCCATTTGGAGGTATGGGAGATCCATTGGATCTTCGTGGACAATCCAAAATGCATCCAGAAGCAGAACCTGGGAAAATTATTAAAGCTATGAGGGATACACAATTTAAAAATTCTGTAATACTTCTTGACGAAATTGATAGGGTAACAGATCAGGGAAGAGCTTCTATAATGGGTGTTTTGGTTGAGCTTTTAGACCCAGGACAAAATCATGCATTTTCTGATCATTACATTGATTATCCATTTGACTTATCTGAGTGTATTTTTATAGCTACAGCCAACAACACAACAAATATTTCAACTGCTGTTATGGACAGAATAGAACCTATCATGATGCCTAGTTATACTGATCTTGAAAAAATAACTATCGGAAAAAAATATGTATTTCCAAAAGCGTTGAAAGATGCTGGGCTAACAGCAGAAACGTTGCAAATAGATGATGAAGTTTGGGCAAACCTAGTTCGACCTTTTGGATATGATGCAGGAATTCGTACAATGGAAAGAACAATTGGTGGCGTAGTTCGTAAAGTTGCAAGAGCAATTGTTGAAGGAAAAGGAACTTCATTTCATGTTACAACACAAAATGTAAAAGAGTTCCTCCCTTTGTAGTACAATAACTTTGTGAAATTATTAGTCATTGGAGATTCACATGGAAATATTGCAAATCTAAAACACGTCATGGGTTTTGCAAAAAAAATTAATGCAGGATATGTAATTCATACTGGTGATTGGAATAATTTAAAAAGTTTAGAAACTGTTTTTAATTATAATATTCCAATCTATACAGTTCAAGGAAACGCTGATATTGACCCAAAGTTAGTTAGAAAATTAAAAATATTTCCTAAAAAGTTTAGTGAGGATTTTTTAAAATTTAAAATTGGTGGGATTAAAATTGGAGTTACTCACAATATTAAAAAAATAAAAGAGAATATAGAAGGTTTTGATGTTGTTTTTTGTGGACATACACACAGACAAGAACAGATTGGAAATGTTATAAATCCCGGAGCTTTGGAAAATGGAATTAACTTTGCAGTCTATAGCGTAGCTGAATCTCATGACACAAAAACCAAAATGGTAGAATTCATTTATGAATAAATACGAAAAACTTCATGACAAATACGTCGCTTTGCATAAACTAAAAGATAAAATGGAAAAGGATGAATCACTACCTCTAAAAAAAGATGCTGGCAAATTGGTTTTTGGATCGGGAAATACGGAAACAAAAATACTTTTAATTGGTGAAGGCCCGGGTAGAAACGAAGATTTACAGGGTCTACCTTTTGTCGGACAAGCAGGAAAACTTCTTGACAAATTTTTAAATTTAGCAGGACTTGAAAGAAAAAATGTTTTCATTACAAATATTGTTCATCATAGACCTCCAGAAAATAGAGATCCGCTACCTAATGAAATTGAAATCTATGAAAAATATTTAGATAAAATAATCAATATTATCAAGCCAAAAATGATAATCACACTCGGTCGCTTTTCAATGAATAAATTTTTACCAGACGTTTTCATTTCTCAAGTTCATGGAAAAAGTTTTGTAGTTGGAGAATATATAATAATTCCTATGTATCACCCTGCAGCATCTCTCCGTAATGGCAAAATTCTCGAAGCTGAGAAGGCTGACTTCACCAAATTAAAAGATATGTTACAATCAATCTAAATATGCTTCGATTTATAGCCCTTTCGGGTACTACAGGAGTTACAGAAAACTTAAATGTCTACGAATACAAGGATGAAATGATTATCCTTGATTGTGGTGTTGGATTTCCTGATCTCGAGATGCCCGGAGTTGATCTTGTTATTCCTGACTTCTCATATGTTGTTAAAAATAAACACAAATTAAAAGCAATTGTTTTATCTCAAGGACACGAAGATCATATCGGAGCTCTTCCATTTTTGTTCCGTGAAGTTAATGTTCCAATTTATTGTGCTCCACTTGTTACAGAATTTTTAGAAGAAAAGTTTAGAGATAAAGGAATAATCGATTTTAAAATAAATACTTTTGACCCAACTAAAGACACTTTTCAAGTTGGATCATTTAAGTTTTCACCCTTTAGGGTGTCACATTCTGTCCCTGATACTGTTGGGTTTTTGATTGAAACCCCAGAGGGTAGAATAATGCATGTTCCAGAACATAAAATTGATCAAGAATCTGTCGATGGTCAGCCATTTGATATTCAAAGAGCAAAAATGCTCGCCTCTGGTGGCGAAAACCTTTGTGTTATTTCTGATTGTCTTGGTGTACATGAAACAGGTTTTGCTAAAAGTGGTGTAGAAATTGAAAATAATTTGCTAAAAATTGCAGTTAATGCTAAAAAAGCTTTATTTATGAGTGCAATGTCATCTTCAATTGGTAGATTTCAACAAATGATAAATGTTGCAAAGAGAGTAAACAGAAAAGTAGTTTTTGTAGGAAGGTCAATTCAAAACAAAACTGAATCAGCTCATAAATTAGGATACTTAAAATATGATATAAATGACGTTGTAGATACCAAAAAAGCTAAGAAAATTCACCCAAGAGATTTGATGTATATCGTCGCTGGTTGTTATGGTCAAGTTGGAAGTTCTGTTTATAGACTTGCAACAGATGATGACAGTAGAGTTGCAGTAACCGAAGGCGATACATTTATTTTTTCTGCAAATCCTGCACCTCCATATTCAAAGGAAAGCCAAGATTTTGTAATAGATGAATTAATTGATCGAGGAGTGGATACACATTATTATGATTTAAAAGAAGGACTTCATGTTTCAGGCCATGGTGGACAGGAAGATATCAAAATGCTTTGGGATATTGCAAAGCCTAAATATTTCATACCAACAGGAGGAACTATAAAACACATGCATGGCTATGAAAAACTTGTAGTTTCTACAGGTAAACCAAAAGAAAATGTATTTAAATTAAAACCTGGTGACTCTGTTGATTTTAAAAATGGAATAGCTTCAAGGGGTCAAAAAGTAAAAGTAAAAGAAGTTATGGTGCATGGACTAGGAATTGGAGACATTGGTAAAACAGTGCTAGAGCACAGAACTCTTCTTGGAAAACAAGGTATGGTTGTCATAGTTTTTAAGGCTACAAAAGAAGGAAGAGTTTTAGGCAAGCCAGAACTTGTAAGTAAAGGATTTGTTTTTGAAGGAATTAGTGGTGGCCTTTTAAATGACTCAATCCAAGTTTTGATGAAACATTTAGGAACACACAACAATTTAAACGCTAAAAGATTAAAAGATGAAACAATTAAATTCTTGGAAGGTTATTTCTTCAAAACCACCGGCCGCAGCCCAATGATTGTGCCAATTGTTGTGGAAGTTTGATATGATGTAAATAGTCATGTCAAAAAAGAAATCAAGACGAACTGATAAAAGAGCCTACAGGCTTAGATTAAAGCCTCAAACAGTTGCTTCAATAGCTCAGGTTATATTTTTTGCCTTGGCAGGTTTAATTATAATATCCTTTTCAAGAAGTGGACTCATCTTGGTTCGTTTCAATGACTTTATGATGCAAATTTTTGGCTTTGCCACTATATTTTTACCATTTATATTTTTATCGTTTGGATTTCTACTTAGTAAATTTAAAATTCCACTTGCTCAGCCAAATGTAATAATAGGATCTATTTTGGTTTTTTTGTCACTTGCAGGTTTAGGGAAATCAGGTAACTTAGGATTAATCTTTTGGGATGGAGTTTCAACACTAGTTACTCCTGTAGGTGCAGTAATTATATTTTTTGGAATAATTTTAACTGGCCTTATTATTCTTTTTAATACCTCTTTTGATCAAGTGTTTAAAATTCTTAATTCCTTTTTTTCTTCAGCAGGAGTTTATATATTTGGCCAAAAGTCAGCGGGCGGTGGAAGAATACTCGCTCGAAAAGACTTCAAAATTTCAGGTTCATCATCAAGTGCTCCAATTATTAATTTACCTAAAGCAATAAGTGTTTCTGATAAGTCAAAAGAACAACTAGAAGAAAAGTTAATTAGTAATGTTAAAGGTGAAGAAACGATCTGGAAATATCCTCCACTTGATCTGTTGTCAGGTGAACAAATCGGCAAGGCTGATAGAGGGGATATCAATGGTAATGCAGATATCATAGAAAAAACATTAGAATCGTTTGGAATTACAGCAAATATTGTCGAAGTAAATTTAGGTCCTACAGTTACACAATATTCAATTCAAGTTGCCCTTGGTACAAAATTATCTAAAATTACAGGGCTTGAACGTGACCTAGCACTAGCCCTTTCTGCTCCAACTGGAACAATAAGGATTGAAGCCCCTATTCCTGGCAGAAATTTAGTAGGTATAGAACTTCCAAATAAAGCTCCTGAATTTGTTCCATTGAAGAGAATTTTAGAGTCTGATGAAATGAGTATGAAGAAGTCAAAGCTTGCTGTTACATTAGGCCTTGATGTTTCAGGTAAACCAGTTATAGCTGATATTGGCAAAATGCCACATGTATTAATTGCGGGGCAAACTGGATCTGGTAAATCAGTTTGTGTTAATACTTTCTTAGCATCGATTCTTTTTAGGGCTTCACCTTCTGAAGTGAAATTTATTATGGTTGATCCTAAAAGAGTTGAACTTACTGGATACAATGATATTCCTCACTTATTATCGCCTGTCATAGTTGATTCAGGTAAAGTTTTATCAGCTCTTCGTTGGTTAACTCGTGAAATGGACAGAAGATATGAGTTATTTGCAAAAGCAGGTGCAAGGAATATTGATGCATATAATGAGATGAGTGGATTTCAAGCTCTTCCATATATAGTTCTCTTAATTGACGAGTTAGCTGATGTAATGCTTCTATCCCCAGTTGAAGTAGAAGATGCAATTACAAGAATTGCTCAAATGAGCCGTGCTGTTGGAATACACATGGTCTTAGCTACTCAGAGACCCTCAGTCAATGTTATTACAGGACTTATAAAGGCAAATATTCCAACAAGAATTGCCTTTGCAGTATCCTCACAAATAGATTCCAGAGTTATTATGGATACACAAGGAGCTGAAAAACTTCTTGGTAAAGGCGATATGTTATATCTTCCTCCAGATCAAGCAAAACCATCAAGAATTCAAGGAGCGTTTGTTAATGATGAAGAAATCAAAAAGCTTGTTAATTTTATCAAAAATCAAGGTGTTCCAGCCCAATATACTGACGAAGTAACAACACAGACAAAATCAGGTAAAGCTGCGATTCCTGGAGTTACTGGTGAAACAGACAATCTTTTTGCAGAAGCTGTAAAGGCAGTCTGTCAGTACGATAGAGCTTCTGCATCATTACTTCAAAGACGTCTGTCAATTGGATATGCTAGAGCTGCAAGAGTTATTGATCAATTGCAAGATGCAGGAGTTATCGCCCCTTCTGATGGTTCCTCAAAGCCTCGTGAGGTTTTAATCAAAAATGCAGAAGAGTTTTTGGCATCAATAGGTAAGTAATATGAATACTGTAGGACAAATTTTAAAAGAAGCTCGTCTCAAAAAAGGCATCTCTTTGATTAAATTAGAAAATCTAACAAAGATAAAAAGAGATTTTATACTTAAAATTGAAAAAGAGGATTGGAATAATTTGCCGGAATTTCCTGTAGTTTCAGGATTTATAAAAAACTTGGGAAGCGCTCTAGATTTATCTGTTAATAACATCAATGCTACTTTAAGACGGGATTATCCGCCCAAAAAACTTACAATTAATCCAAAACCTGATGTGCAAGGTAAATTTACTTGGTCGCCCAAACTAACTTTTGCTGTTGGAGTTGGAATTTTAATAATGTCAGTTTTGGGTTATTTAGGATTTGAATATAGTAAGTTTATGAGACCACCAGAATTGATAATATCTAATCCAAAAGAAAACCAACAGGTTTTACAAGGTAACTTAACTGTTGAAGGTAAAACGTCAACAGATGTTATTTTGACAGTGAATAATCAATTGATTACACTAGATCAAGATGGAAATTTTAAAACAAAAATAGAAATATCAATGGAAACTAAAAGTTTAATTTTTAAAGCAGTATCTAGATCTGGTAAAGAAACTATCATCGATAGAAAAATTTCAATAAATTAAATATGGATTCTGTACAAAGATTATTAGTAGTTGTTGTTATAGCACTGACAGTTTTGTTGGTAATAGTTGGTATTCAAGTTGTTTTTATTATCTTGGATCTTAGAAAATCAATAAAAAGACTTAATTCTATTCTAGAAGATGCAATTTTAGGTGGAGGTCTTATTAGGCCTGACAGATTAACAGGAATTGCAGAAATGTTTAAAAAAGATAAATCCATGACCACCCACGGACAAGAGTGATATGAGATTCAGCATCGAAGATGCTATAATTCACTTCATGATTACTTCTAACGAAGTCAGAGAAAAATATTTACGTTTCTTCGAGAAACGAGGACATGTAATTATTCCTCCTGCTCCACTTGTTTTGGAAAATGATGCAACAACTTTATTTACATCATCTGGTATGCAACCACTTGTTCCCTATTTGATGGGACAAAAACATGAGTCTGGAACAAGACTTGTTGATTCACAACCTTCTATTAGACTTCAAGATATTGATGAAGTTGGTGATAACAGACATACAACATATTTTGAAATGCTTGGTAATTGGAGTTTGGGTGATTATTTCAAAGGAGAACAACTTGCTTGGATTTGGGAATTTTTGACAGAAGAACTTGGGTTAGCAAAAGAAAAATTATATGTATCGATATTTGAGGGTGATAATTCTGTGTCTAAAGACACAGAGTCCTATGATCTTTGGAGAAAGATAGGGATTTCTGAAGATCATATCTTTTCATATGGAGATAAGAAAAACTGGTGGAGTAGGAGTGGAACTCCAGAACAAATGCCAGTTGGTGAAATAGGTGGTCCTGACTCCGAAATATTTTTTGAGTTTGAAAGCGTCAAACATAAAAAGGAATTTGGAGAAAAGTGTCACCCGAACTGTGACTGTGGAAGATTTTTAGAAATAGGTAATTCTGTTTTTATTCAATACAAGAAGAAGGGTGATGGAACACTTGATGAACTCCCACAAAAAAATGTTGATTTTGGTGGAGGGTTAGAGAGAATAACCGCTGCTATAAACGATGATCCAGATGTTTTTAAAACTGATATCTTTTGGCCAACTATAGAAAAGTTAGAAGAAATAACGGGTAAAAAATATGAAAACAATCAAAGAAACCTTAGGATAATTGCAGATCATTTGCGAGCAGCAGAAGCATTAATTGCAAGTGGTGTAGTTCCATCAAATAAAATGCATGGGTATATTCTTCGAAGACTTATAAGAAGGATTGCTACTAAAGTTTCTGATTTTGAAAAAGTTACAAACAATAAAGTTATCTTAGAAGAATTAAGTAAATTTAAGGTAAGTTTAGATAATGGTTTAAAGGAAATCAAAAAAATTGACAAAATTACAGGTAAAATTGCCTTTGATTTATACCAATCATATGGTTTTCCACTTGAACTTACTGTTGAGCTTTTTAAAGATAAAGGTCAAGAAGTAAACTTAGAAGAATTCAGAACGGAGTTTGAAAAACATAAAGATGCATCAAGGTCTACTTCAAAGGGAATGTTTAGAGGAGGACTTGAAGATCACAGTGAGGAAACCACAAAACTTCATACTGCCACGCATTTATTACATGCTTCACTTAGAAAAATATTGGGAGATTCTGTTAGTCAAAAAGGAAGTCATATTACGCACGAAAGACTAAGATTTGACTTTTCATATCCTGAAAAACTAAGTGATAAGCAAGTAAAAGAAGTTTTTGATTTGATAAATGAAAAGATAGAAGAAGATTTACCAGTTTCTTTCATTGAAGCAACTCCTTCGGATGCTATTAAAAAAGGAGCACTTCATTTTTTTGCAGAAAAGTATGGTGAAAAAGTAAAAATGTATTCAATCGGCGATTTTAGTCGTGAGATTTGTGGTGGGCCACACGTTACTAGCACAAAACTTCTTGGTAGTGCTAAAATGATTAAGCAGGAGAAAATTGGGAGTGGAATAATACGAATATATGTTGGACTTTCTGAAAAAAACAAGTGAAAAAATAGAAAACTTTTGGGCTCTTTTAATTGAGCCTGAGTGGATAACTTCAAGCATTTGGCAGATAACAGATGGAAAGGTGGAGATTGTAAGTACCTCTCCTGCAACACGTTGGGAGAATGATTTAATTGAACCAATTGATGCTTCACTTTCTTCTTGTACTCAGAATTTACCTGAAGATATAGAAGATCCTACAAAAACAGTCTTTGGAGTTCCTAATTCATGGGTTGAGGGCGGAAATATCAAGCCAGAATATTTAGAAAAACTTAAAAAGATTTGTGATGATTTATCACTTGTCCCTTCAGGATTTGTTGTTCTTTCAGAAGCTATTTCTCATTTTATAAAACAGGAAGAAGAAGTACCTCTTTCGGGAATAGTTGTTGGTATAAGTAATGAGATCTTAGATTTATCTATTTTTGATACAGGAAAATTAATAGGGACAACAAGTGTCATGAGGAGTATTTCGGTAGAAGAAGATATGATTGAAGGTATTAGTAGATTATCTGGAGAATTAGAGAACTTGCCGTCTAGAATTATTCTCTTTAATCAAAAAGAACAAGAACTTGAGGAGATAAAGAGTTCTTTAAGTGATACAGACTGGAATAAGATCGCGAACTCAAAATTTGTCCATCCTCCAAAAATTGAGATACTCGATCCAAGTAAAAAAATACTGGCTGTAGCCTTAGCAGGAGGATCTGAACTAGGTGAAGTTACAGGTGTTGTTGAGAGTGGTAGTGTAGAAGAAGAAACTTCTAATGTAGAAGTACCAGAAGGGGTAACAGCTGAAGATTTAGGATTTACTGTTGGTACACATACAATCCCAGTTGTTGAGGAAGCCATTTATGTGCCACATGTTTTTAAGTTACCAACAATGCCAAAGTTTACTAACGTAGTTAAGAGCTTTGCTTTTTTACCAAAATTTAAACTTTCTCTTGGTAGTAAACCTTTAATTATGGTTGGAGTGATGATTATAACTTTAGTTTTTGTAGGTTTTGTACTTTGGTGGTTTTTACCAAAAGCAACAGTTACTATATTTGTAGCACCTAAAAAATTAGAAGAAAATATCACAATTTCTGTAGGTAGTGACATAAAAGGAGAGTCAGTTGACGTTAATGTTAGTGGTGAGAAAACAAAATCAACAACTGGTACAAAAACAGTTGGTGACAAAGCAAAAGGAACAGTAAAAATTCAAAATGGAACAGCTTTTCCTATAAATTCACCCTCAGGAACAGTCTTAGTTTCTTCATCTGACTTAAAATTTGTGACAACAAAATCAGCTTCTATTTCAGGTGCATTGTCACCAAGTAGTCCAGGTACAGGCACAGTTGATGTTGAAGCTGGAAGCATTGGCTCAGAGTTTAATTTGGGTAAGGACGAAGTCTTCAAAATAGGAAACTATCCAAAAGCTGAGGCTGATGCAACTGCGATTGATACGTTTTCAGGTGGATCAAGCAGACAAATATCATCGGTATCTGAGGATGATCGAAAGAAACTATTGGATGACCTTAAGAAAGAATTAATTGAAGAAGCAAAATTAAAACTTAATGAAAAGATTGCAGAAGGTATGATACTAGTTGAGGCTTCATTTAAAGAGGATATAGAGGAAGAAGATTTTAGTAATAAAACAGGTGATGAAGCAACAAACTTAAAGCTTAATTTAAAATTAAAGATCGTAAGCACAATAGTTTCAAAGAATGAATTGTCAGAAATTTCTAGAAAAAATCTAGAAGGTAAAGTACCATCAGGTTTTGTACTAAGAGATGATCAGGTTACTTATAACTTTGGAGTGTCAGATGATGAAGATAAATTTGATGTGAAGATTTCTGCAAATTTATTGCCAAGTATTGACTCTGTAGGTGTAGCAAAACAGATTGCAGGTAAATATCCACAACTGGCAGAGAACTTTTTGAGCACAGTTCCTGGTTTTGTAAGTGCAGAAATAAGATTAAAACCAATGCTCAAAGGTAAACTTGGAACGTTGCCTCATATTTATAAAAACATAAACGTCGAGATTACTGCAGAAAGATGATTAATCGAAAGAAAATAATTAAAACAGCTGCTTTAATCTCTGGTATTTCAGGGTTAATAATACTAATTGCTTCAGTATGGCCAATTATTGAATATCAATTAACTGATGCAAGAGCCTATACAACACTTTTATCTCCACTAACAGAAGAGAAGAGAGATTTTACAAAAGCTTCAAGTTGGTTCCCAGATGCCACAAATATTAAACCAGTAGTAGATTCCAAAGTATCTTTTTATACTGTTACAATTCCTAAATTAAAAATTCAAGATGCGAGGGTTGCAATAGGTGGTGAAGATTTATCTAAAAACTTAGTCCAATACCCTGGAACAGCGCTTCCCGGTAAAAATGGAAATGCTGTAATCTTTGGCCATTCCATTTTACCTATTTTCTATAACCCAAAAAACTATATGGCAATATTTTCAACACTACCAACCTTAAAAGAAGGGGATGACATTTTTATTGAATATGATGGCATTTCTTACGAGTATCGAGTCGAAGAGCTATTTGAAATATATCCAACTGATATACAAATATTAGAACAAAATCCGTCTGATTCTTTTATCACGTTAGTGACATGTGTTCCCCCAGGAGATCCAAGAAATCCAAAGAGATTAATTGTTAGAGCGAGGGTAGTCTCATGACATACTTAGGTATAGATTATGGGAGAAGTAAAATTGGCCTTGCTATGTCAGATGGGCGTCTTTCTGAACCATATCAGGTTATTAGGTACAAAGACTACGATAAGATGATTGCGCATATTCAAAGAATAGTAGAAAAACAAAAAATAGAAAAAATAGTTGTAGGAGTTTCAGAAGGTGAAATGGGAGAAGAAAGTAAAAAATTTGCAAGCATTTTTAATGCAGAAACTTTTGATGAGACCTTATCTAGCCATGATGCACAAGAATTGTCTATTGCTTCACATATGGGTAGAAAAAAGAGAAAAGAAATGGAAGATGCATTTGCAGCAAGTATTATGCTACAATCATATTTAGACAATGTTTAAAAATGTAATAGCTCCAATTCAAGCATGGCTCATGTCACAAGGAAAATGTGTAGGTTGTGGTATGCCACTTGATAAAGGATCAAAGA